>WNGE01005216.1_pt1 | contig 26251 bp, 30 predicted proteins | sample 5400651 | NCBI WGS metagenome assembly WNGE01 (sample SAMN13153370, study PRJNA577476) | soil metagenome | isolation source: 60 cm soil or saprolite under grassland replicate 2 | place: USA:California | collected 2016-06-15 | reverse complement strand
TTCAACTCCTACCATGGAGACGAATTTCCGAGAGCTCGCGGAACGCTGGCAAAAGGCGGTGGGTCCGACAATGAAAACCACAACCTTGGGCCATTACCGCAACGCGTTACGCGCCTATGTGCTCCCGATATTTGGAGATCGGATGATCTCGAACATAAACCGGGAGGACATCCAGGCGTTGCTCGCAGAAAAAGCCAAGAAGTACAGCCGCAGTGCCCTTCGCAGCATGAGGGTCGTACTCAGTCTCACGCTGGGATGGGCGAGCGACTGCGGTTGGCTCGAAAAAAATCCGTGCACACGGATCAAATTGCCGCAGCAGACGGGCGGCAGAATGGTGATCCGTACCGTTCTGACCACCAAAGAAGTCATAGCGATCGCAGCAGAGCTCGAAGAGCCCTATGTGACTCTGGTGCTGTTCCTCGCTACATCGGGACTTCGCATCGGGGAGGCGATCGCGATCAAGTGGTCGGATTTCGATGGAAACGAGATCTGCATCTCTCGCCGGATTTGCGGCGGGAACGTGGACTCCGTCAAAAGGGAAAGCTCCGTCCGTAGGCTGCCGGTTGATTCGGCGCTGGTATCGCGGATGCGCAAGCTCGGGACAACCGATTGGGTCTTCTGTTCGAGAGAGGGCACGCCGGTGAATCCTGGCAACGCGCTGAAGCGCTACGTCAGGCCCGCCGCGACAAAACTCAGCATCCGGCTCGGCGGCTGGCACGATTTCCGCCACACGCTGACTTACGAAATGTTACGAAAAACGAGGCAACAGGTTGAAGCCGTGCTGAAAACAAAAGAGTTGGTGAGCGCGGTAGGAATCGAACCTACAACCTACTGATTAAGAGTCAGTTGCTCTGCCAATTGAGCTACGCGCCCTTCAATGACTTGGAGATGGCGAAGAGAATCCGGTGTCAGTTCTGGTGTCAGTTGGTTTACCCAAACTTCACCGCGCCGGTCCGCAGATTCCGAAACGACCCGCTTCGCGGAATCCATCGACATCGATTCTATCGAGCGCGCGTTCATGTTGTCCAGCCTCGCAACTGCGTCTTCCATTGCCGCCGGCGTTGGGTGAACATAGCGCTGGCTCACCGTCACACTGCTGTGCTCCGCTAGTTTCATAATTGTGAACGCCTCGACTCCCGCGACCCCAAGCGGGTAAGGCATGTGTGCCGCAGTGAGTTCAGCACGAACTCCGGCGAAAGCTTAAGTGCCTTGCGTATTTTCGCGTGCAGATGGTCCAGCGAGCTGACTCGGGTACGCTACTGTTCTCGTCGGCAAAAACAAACAGCGTGCGATTGCGCTGACGCAAAAGGTTGGAATGCGAGAACCCAGGAACTGAGAAGAAACGACAAGTGACGGCAGCGCATAGGTGCCCTCCACGACAAGTTGTGACAGCTTGACTGCTTACAGATGGGTGCCCGAGCTCCTAGTGAAGGGAAGGAGCAGGTCGCGCGGAGATCCTCTTGGGAAATTCAGCTGTCAGCCGTCAGCTATCAGCAGTCAGTGAAATCCATCACAGAGCCCCCTCGCGGGAGGACCTACTTGCGATTGGGGAAGGAATGTAGTAGCGGAGTGGGGGGAAGTCAAGAGGCGGGTGTTAGCTGTTGGTTGTTGGCAAAGTCAAGAGCTTCGGACAGGAATGTGCCCTTCGACATCGCTCAGGGCGGGCTTGATCCATACAAGGTCAACAGCGTCGGACAAGAGTGTCCGACCCACATCCCCGGGAAATAAGATCGGCGTTACCTTCGCCTGGTTTCGGTGGCGAAGGGCGCGACCGAGTCGGCAACCGAGGTGGCTGGACGGCGCGGTCCGGACTCCGGAATGGGAGGACGTTGCTCAAGCGTTCCTAATAGAGGAGCATCGTCAATGCCGATGCCAAAGGAAACGAATTGGTCGGCGGCCCACATGGATTCGATCAGGCGGCGCTGGCGCGAGGTCAGCACTTTTACCGGAAGACTTTGAAAATTGCGGAAGATCCAAAGCAGATACAGCCGCTGCGCGAACGAGGGTTGCAGGTAACGCGGACCGAGAGGAGTGAGAACTCGCAGAACGCCGGAGGCAAGCTTTTCAAGCCACATTCAATTTTTTCCCGGAAGAGGTTTTTAATGTTGTAAACCAGAAGGCTGTGCAATTCAAATTCCACGCATTATTGCACCGCGAGTGATGCAATGGGAACCGCTTTTGGGAATTTATTTTGGCTTTGCTTCTAGTCGAACGCGTGAGTGTCCATGGGATTCCCGAGATCTGCACCAGAAATTGTGCAAGAATGCGATTTAAGCGGCGAAATTAACCGATTCTTAATCGAGGGCTCCCAGTTTTGAAGGATGCGCGAAGGAATCGCCAGATCAGCGATTGATGGGAGGGCTGGGAATCGAGGTCTTGCGTCTGATTCGGATTGCGATCGGTCCACTGCAGTTGGGAAACCTGGCAAAAGGGAAGGTGCGCGAACTGACCGCCGAGAAGATTACGGCGATAGCACGGGCCGGGACGCCAGTGCCCCAGCACGCTAAAGCGCGTGCATGAATGTCAGATTACCGACTGCCCGAGAAGCGATCTCCAAATTTTGCAAATCGTTGAGTGTGAAGTCGGGGCCGGAGTCATGGGGCGTGAGTCCCTTGTGACAGACTTGAAGCACGCCAACAACATTGTGGTGAGAATCAGTTACAGGTGCGGTCATCAACTTATGAATTGTGTTTGCGCCTGGAGCGTTCGATTGTCCTAGAGTGCTCAGCTTGATCGTCTCAAAGACATTCGCATGCTGCACGATGACGAAATTATTGAAGAGTTCTACTTTGCGCGTATTAGCGGTACGCGCTGCGACGGCTTTAGAGCTCGAAAGAGGCACGAAGCCTGCCCCGCGCAGCTCGGTGGGAAACAGGAAATTAAGGATGTCGCCCTCCAGTCGCATGAGGCCAACTTCGGTTAAGCCGACGTTGAAAATTTTGGAAAGTTCGGCACACACCTGTTCCGCCGAGGCGCAGCGTGACAGATTCTGTTCAATAACGGCATGAGGCGCAAGTGCTCGAGCCACTGCCGCAGCTGATCCGGCGCCTGCACTGGCAGAGATAGTCATGTTTTCTCAGAGACTGCTTCGACTATGCTGAACGGGAGCGGCGTAGGGAACAAGTTACGGGAGTTCTGTGGCCAACATCAAAAGGAACGAGGCTAAAGCCCCACCTATTTTCAACACGTTACGCGGCGCTAAAGCGCCGCTCTTCCACGTAGATCGCGGCTAGTCACCGCGTCATGGGAAACTTTTTCTCGCGCCAGCCGCGTACGCCGCCGTCCATGGAGAGAACGTTGATATAGCCCATTTTCTGCAGGTTGTCGGCGGCTATGGCGGAGCGGAAACCGCCTCCGCAGTAGAGGACCATTGGAGTGCTCAGGTCGGGGACGCGGGCTTCGATGTCGCGCTCGATAATGCCTTTGCCGAGGTGTATGGCGCCCGGCAAATGATCCTTGGCGAATTCGCTTTCTTCGCGGACGTCGATGAGAACAAATTCATCCCCTCGGTCCAGTCTTTCTCTGACCTCGTCCACGTTGGTTTCTTTGATGCGCGAGCGGGCATCGTCAACGATTTTCAGGAAGCGGGGAGAGTGCTGCATGGGGTTCCTCCTAACGGGATGCGTGCCGGAACGCGAGAGCTTCTTTCGCCCCTTTGGGGCTTGGCCGACTTCCAGCTTTCCCAGCGCTTATGCGCTGGACTGTATTCCTGCGCCGCTTCGCGGCTAGGCTACTTTGGCACTTGGGCGGCGCTTCGTTTTTGCTCGATGTCTCAATCTAGGAAGAGATCGATAGAGACACCTGGCCAGCCAGCGTGCATTCTTCGGGATTCTTATCTTCTCTGAGGCCCAAGAATACGGGGGCGCGCAGCTTCAGCCCGCCCTCGTCAGTTTCGTGAGTCCATTCGGAGAATTTCACTTCCGCGACCCGCACGGGTTTTACCCAGTGCACCTTTTTGGCATCAACCGGGGCGCTGAATGGATTCTTGTCGCTCTCAATTTCTTTGAGCGCGGCGTGAATCTGCTTCAAGGTGGCGTGATTGAATCCGGTGCCGGCCTGGCCTACGTGAATGAGTTTCTTCTGGTCCTTGTAGAGACCGAGAACGAGAGAGCCAAAATACTGGCGTGTCCCCTCGGGATCGGTGTAGCCGCCAACCACACAATCAATGGTCTGCGTGATTTTGATCTTCAGCCATTCCGACGTGCGGCGCTCCTCGTAGCAACCGTTACGTTTCTTCGCGAGTATGCCTTCGAGGCCCTTCTGCTTTGCGACGTCGAACAGAGCTCTACCCTGCTCTCCGGGATAATGATCGGAGTAGCGTACGATTTCGCCAGTCGTAAGAATTTCTTTGAGGACACGCTTGCGTTCTTGGAGAGTGACCCGCCGCAGGTCGTATCCATCGAGATAGATCAGATCGAACACATAATAAAGGATGGGCAGATCGTGCCGCGGAGAGGCCTGCCGCCCATGGGTGCGAATGCCGGTGCGCTGCTGCATCAGGCTGAATGACGATCGGCCCTGCTCGTCGAGGACGACGACTTCGCCATCGAGCACGGCGCTTTGGGCTTTGATGTACTTTGGCAAGTCTCGCAGCTCGGGATAGCGCGGCGTAAGGTCATTTTGATTGCGGGAGACCAGCCGGACGTTGCCGTTCTCGATGAACGAGACGGCGCGGTATCCGTCCCATTTGATCTCGAAGAGCCAGTTGGGATCGTCGAAGGGTTTCTCGGTGATGGATGCCAGCATGGGACGGATTGCGCTGGGCATGGGGCGCTTCACCGCACTTTCTAAATCTTTGATCGCGGAGGATGCAGAGGAAAGCTCACTGCTCCGGTTGCCATCATCTTGGTTTAGTTTTTTTTTTGCTTTCGGCTTCGACGCCGCAGCCTCTACCTTCTTTCGTTTCTCAGCTTTCGCCAGGCTCTCGGCGAGCCATGGCGCTTTCAGCTTTCCTCCAGAAGCCTTCTTGCTGCTGGTCCATTCGGCAGAGTCTTCGTCTCCTGCGATCTGTCCCATGGTCTTTTTGCTGAGCACCGAAGCGTCGTACTGGTCAATGTCGAAGCCGGATGTCTCGTATTCATCATGCTTTTTGATCATCAACCATTCGTTGCCCTTGCTTCCCGGACGGCGCGCTTTCATGTGAACCAGAGCGAAGTCACCGTTCAGCCGGTTGCCATGAAGGCGAAACTTCAAGTCACCTTTCTTGAGCATGGCGGCGGCTTGAGCTTCGGTGCCCGGGAGATATTTTCCGTCAACCGTTTCTGGCGAGAGCGGCTCCCAGGTACCAACATCCCAGACCATGACTGTGCCGGCGCCGTAATTGCCCTCGGGAATTGTGCCCTCGAAATCGAAATACGAGACAGGATGATCTTCCACCTGCATTGAGAGACGCTTGTCCGCGGGATCAAGCGATGGGCCCTTGGGCACGGCCCAAGACTTCAGCACACCTTCCATCTCGAGGCGGAAATCGTAGTGCAGGCGAGTAGCGCGGTGGCACTGCACTACAAAACGGTGTCCCGCCTTCTTCTCGACTTTCGGCGGAGGTTCGGGCGTTTCGGCGAATCGCCGCTTGCGTTTGTACTCCTCGAGGGCCACAACAGTATTTTAGTCGGGTGATCGGGCCATCGGGTCATCTGGCGATCTGAAATTCTTGAATTTTTTTCTGATTAAAGGCAACCCAGCCCGCAACGGCAGCTGGCGTGTAACTAGCCCGGATGTCTTTTCAATCGCCCGATGACCCGATGGCCGTGACCACCCGATCTGGTTACGCTGCCTTTTCCATAGTTACTTTATGTGCGGTTGAGGTTTCAACGTTGTAGAACTCAACGGAAGGCTCGTCCCTCAGCAGCGGTCGAATCGAGTCCACGATTTGCGGATAGTGAGCGTTATGGTAGCGGTCAGCATCGGCTTTCGACTTCCACAGGCTGATCGAAATAGTACGGTCGGGTTCGTCCTCTGAGCTCAGCGCCAGTAGGTCAACGAAGCCTGGCTGAGTCCGTAGGATCGGCAGAACATGGTTTTGGATTTTGTCGCTGAATTCTTGCCTTTTCTCCTTTTTCACGTAGCATTCCACAATGCGCGTAAACATAGCGAACTCCTTTCGCATGGTTGAAAGGTGAGGTTAGGCCCGTCGCCGAGCAGCTCAACAATCAGCCTGCGGCGGGGAGAGTGCAGGGGCCCGATCGAGCAAGAAGTGGACGAGGGGATTATAGGCCGGGTGGTAGGGTGTGGCTAGTGGTTAGCTCAAAGTGGCTGCCTTTCCCGCTAACTACTGGCAACCAGCCACCGTTTGCCAGTTAACATGCGTCGTGAATATCCGAAACAGCCGCTGATTGGAGTTGGCGCGATCATTGTCGAGAATGGCCGCGTGGTTTTGGTGAAGCGTGGAAAGGCCCCGCTACTTGGAGAGTGGTCGATTCCGGGCGGAATGCTGGAGCTGGGAGAAACTGTGCGGGCTGGAGCGGAACGCGAAGCGTTGGAAGAAACCGGCCTGGTGGTGCGCGCAACAGAATTGCTCGGAGTGTTTGATCGCGTGATTCCGGATGGCGCACGCACACTGTATCACTACGTGCTGATTGACTTCTTGTGCGAAGTCGTGTCCGGTGAGTTGCGCGCGGCGGGGGATGCCGCGGATGCGCAGTGGTTCACGCGAGAAGCGATTGGTGGCTTGGCAATGGCGGAAGACACGGCTGCGGTGATTGATCTGGCGTTTGGCAGAAACACAAGGTCCCTCGATTCCGAGTGACCTTCGGCTTCGCCTTCGGTCACGCTTCGCTCGGGATGCCAGGTCTGCGTTAAGAACCGCGTGTGGTGCGGGCGTCTCGCACAATTGCCAGGAACTGGCGGGCGGTTTCGGTGATCGTCTTCATGTCACCGGATTTCAGCGCCGAAGGTAACACCACTTCGCCCCCTATACCCAGTGCATCTGCGCCTGCCTGAATAAATTCGGCAGCAGTGTTGAGATTCACTCCGCCAGTTGGAATCATTGGAATCTGCGGCAGGGGCGCTTTGAGCGCCTTAATGTACTTGGGCCCGCCCACGGTCCCGCACGGGAAGATTTTCACGAAGTCACTTCCGGATCTCCATGCGGCAATGACCTCGGTAGGGGTCAGCGCTCCCGCCATCATGGGTTTGCCGAGACGCTTGGCGAGAGCGACAGTGTCTGGATCAAAACCGGGGCTTACGATGAACTCAGCGCCAGCGTCAATGCAGCGTTGCGCGGTCTCCGCGTCGAGCACGGTACCTGCGCCGACGAGCACTTCTGTTCCCAAGCTTTTGATCAATTCTTTGATCACGTCAATCGCGCCGGGAACGGTCATCGTCACTTCGACGATGGGGATGCCGCCGGCGCAAACGGCTTCCGCGGCTTGTCTGGCCTGAGTTGCTGAGCTTGCGCGCACGATCGGAACGATTCCGATCTCGACGATTCGCTTGCGGATTTCTTCTCTGGTCATTGTCCAGGTTTCGGCTCGAATAGGAGGGAGGGCTGCCGTCCCTCCGGGACTCGGATCTTTTTCGGCTTTACCCAGCACTTACGTGCTGGGCTATCATTATGACGCCCCTCCGGGGCTGGGTTTCGCCAGTTGCTTGCCGGTTGGGCGAGACACAAATTATCTCGTTAAATTTGTCGTTTGATCTTTATTCTTCAGACCACTACCTACGGAATTACTTCACCTCCACAACAGTTTTTATCGCGACATCCTTAGCGGGCGATGCGCGCGCCCGATCCTTTCATCAATTGCGTAACTTCTTTTAGCGTCGCCATCGTGGTATCGCCGGGAGTAGTCATGGCCAGCGCACCGTGCGCGGCACCGCATTCGACGGCCCACTGAGGCCCCTGGCCGCTGAGAAAGCCATAAATCAGGCCTGAAGCAAATGAATCGCCTCCGCCCACGCGGTCGTAAATCTCAAGGTTCTCTCGATGCTTGGCTTCATAAAACGATCCGTCCGCGTAGCAGATGGCGCCCCAGTCGTTCACTGTAGCTGTCTTCGCCTTGCGCAGCGTGGTCGCCACCACCTGAAAGGGGAACTCTTTGACGACTTGCTTGATCATTTGTTTGAAGGCTTCCACTTCGATGTTAGAAATGTGCTCATCCATACCGCTGACTTCGAAGCCGAGCGCCGCGGAAAAATCCTCTTCATTCCCGATCATCACGTCAACCAGAGGAGCCAGGCGGCGATTCACTTCCTGCGCGCGCTTCTTGCCGCCAATGGATTTCCACAAAGAGTCACGATAGTTAAGATCGTAGGAGACAATTGTGCCGTGCTTGCGGGCGGCCTTCATGGCCGCGATTGCAACCTCGGGAGTGCCCTCTGAGAGCGCACAAAAAATGCCGCCGGCGTGGAACCAACGGACACCCAATTTTCCAAAAATCTCCTCCCAATCCATGTCGCCGGGCTTCATCTGCGAAATCGCAGTGTGACCGCGGTCCGAGCATCCGAGCGCAGCGCGGACGCCAAATCCACGCTCGACGAAATTCAGGCCATTACGGACAGTTCGACCCACGCCATCATCAGGAACCCAGCGGACGAGTTGATGCACTCCGCCCTGATACATAAGATCTTCGACGAGACGACCAACGGGATTGTCAGCCAGGGCCGTTACATGCGCAGTGTCCAGGCCGAAGCAGCGCTTGAGACCACGGGCGACATTGTATTCGCCTCCACCTTCGAAGACTTCGAATTTGCGAGTCGTCGCAATGCGATGATCGGCGGGATCAAAACGCAGCATCACTTCGCCGAGGCTGAGTTCGTCCCAGCGGCATTGATCTTTAGGCTTAATTTTCAGCGGCATGGGCTTTTTCCTTACTCATTAAGTTGGAGAGAAGTCTATACGCACAGGCTCAAGGCGAGGCGCTAGGATGTGAATGATTGCCAGCGAGATCAGATATGCGGAACTGGCAATCGCAAACGGAATGGCGTAACTGCCGGTCAACTGTAAGACGTGAGCGACGAATTTCGCGATAAGCATTCCGCCAATGGCGCCCGCCATGCCACCCAACCCAACCACAGACGCTACCGCTTTCGCGGGAAACATGTCGGAAGTTAGCGTGAAAATGTTCGCAGAGAAACCCTGGTGAGCGGCGGCGGCGAGTCCGATGACGAAAACCGCGCTCCAAGTGGAGGCAAGCCGCGGGGCGAAAACAATTGGCAGAACGCACACCGCACAGGCAAGCATGGCGAATTTTCGGCTCGCGTTGACGCTGTGGCCTCGGCGGATGAGCGAGGAGGAAAACCAGCCGCCGCCGATGCTGCCAACGTCAGCCATAAGATAAATGACTACGATGGGTGGGCCAATCCGCAACAACGCCAGGCCATGTTGGCGCTGCAAGAAATCTGGGACCCAGAATAAGTAGAACCACCAGATCGGGTCTGTGACAAACTTTCCCAGGATGAAGGCCCAGGTTTGGCGATGCGGAAGCAGGCGGAGCCAGGGAATTTTCGCTGACGATTCAGAAGGATCGCTGCAAATGTAGGCGAGTTCGGCGGGCGAACAACGGGGATGGACTTCGGGTGGTTTGTAGATTGCCAGCCACACGAAAAGCCAGGCGATGCCCATGCCTCCGACGGTGAAAAAAGCGGCGCGCCATCCCCAATGGACGGTGATCCACGGCACGAGAAGGGGCGTGAGGATTGCGCCGATGTTGCTCCCTGCATTGAAAATTCCAGTCGCGAATGCGCGTTCTTTTTTCGGGAACCACTCCGCGACAGCTTTAATGCTCGCAGGGAAAACACCGGCTTCTCCGAAACCGAGCGCAAGACGGGCAGCAAGGAACCCATTCATGGAGTTCATCACGCCGAATGCCATTGAGGCCAGACTCCAAGCGATCATAGATAGCGCGTAACCAAGCCGAGTACCGAGGACGTCTATGAGGCGGCCAACGAACAGCAAACCTGCGGCGTACGCGAATTGAAAAGCAATAATCAGGTTGCCGTAATCAATCTCGGTCCAGCCCAGCTCGTGTTGCAATGTGCCCTTGAGGACCGCGATCACCTGCCGGTCCATGTAGTTTTTGGTGACACCGAGCAATAGGACGGCACAGATGACCCAGCGGAATTTACCAACCGTGCTCGGTAAGGCCCGACGAGGTGGTCCGGCGGCAAACGTCTCGGGCTCTGGCATAGAATTCATGGAAATCGCTCGGCAGCGGAATCGTTGATTATCTACGAGGAGGCGAGATAATGGAAAGCCGCTGAATAGGAAGGGTGCAGCATCGTTGCATTATCAAACATTACGAGGAGATACATGGGCAAACGGTTTCCGAGAGTTGTGACTTTCTTACTCGCGTTTTCAGCGACGCTCTACGCGGGTTCAAGCTGGCAGCCGAAAGAGTTTCGCAAGTGGCCGGCAGGGGCATCTCCGCAGGAGATCGGCAAGCGCGTTACGGAACGGTTCCTCGACACCCCGCATCTTTTGTCGCAGGACAGCCAGCCATTCATCACCTATCCGGAGTCGGTCACTTGGTATGGTGCGCTGACCTTTGCGCAATTGAGCGGCAATAAGGGCCTGACCTCGCGCCTGATTCAGCGGTTTGTGCCTTTAATAAATCAAGACGCCCATCTGGTCCCACACCCGACGCATGTTGACCTCACGGTTTTCGGCGCGGTTCCACTCGAAATCTACATTCAGACGAAGCAACCGGTATACCTCGACCTCGGCAGGAAATTGGCGGACGAGCAGTGGGCCAATCCCACACCTGAAGGTCTCACGAACCAGACGCGCTTCTGGATTGATGACATGTACATGATCACCCTGGTCGAGGTGCAGGCGTATCGCGCGACTGGGGATTCGAAATATCTGGATCGCGCGGCCCTTGAAATGTCCGCATACCTCGACAAGCTGCAACAGCCGAACGGACTTTTTTATCACGCGCCCGATGCCCCATTTTTCTGGGGACGGGGCAATGGCTGGGTCGCCGCGGGAATGACCGAGCTGCTGCGGTCGCTGCCGGGGAACCATCCGCAACGCGCCCGCATCATGGAAGGCTACAAGAAAATGATGGCTGCGCTTTTGAAATATCAGGGAAGCGACGGCATGTGGCGGCAACTGATCGATCATCCTGAGGCGTGGCCGGAAACGTCGTCCACGGGAATGTTTACGTTCGCCATGATCACCGGCGTAAAGAATGGCTGGCTCGATAAAAAGAACTATGCGGCCGCGGCGCGCAAAGGTTGGCTCGGGCTGATCAGTTACATAGAACCGAATGGCGACATTCGCGATGTATGCGAAGGCATGGGTAAGAACAAAGACTTGCAGTATTATCTGGAGCGCAAGCGCAAGACTGGCGATTTGCATGGGCAAGCGCCGATTTTGTGGAGCGCTTCGGCGTTCCTGCGGTAATGGAGGGAGAAATATCGCTATGCGGGATAAGGTCCGCTGGGGAGTCCTGAGCACAGCTCATTTCGCGCTGACCAAGGCCATTCCAGCGATGCAGAAAGGCGAGTGGAGCGACATTGTCGCTATCGCTTCACGCGATAAGAGCAAGGCAGAAAAAGCCGCGAAGGAACTTGGCATTCCCCAGGCATACGGAAGCTACGAGGAATTGCTGGCCGACCCGCAGATCGAGGCTGTTTACAATCCGCTGCCCAATCATATGCATGTTCCTTGGTCGATTAAAGCGGCCGAAGCCGGCAAGCACGTATTGTGCGAGAAGCCGCTCAGCATGAGTGTTGCTGAAGCGCAACAGTTGATCGCAGCGCGCGATCGCGCCAGGGTCAAAATCGGCGAGGCTTTCATGGTGCGCACGCACCCGCAATGGCTACGTACGCGGGAGTTGATTGGGTCTGGTCGGATTGGGCAACTGCGTTCCATCGTCGGCGTGTTCAGCTATTTCAATCGCGACACAAAGAACATTCGCAATATTCTTGAGATTGGTGGCGGCACGCTGATGGACATCGGCTGCTATCCAATCACCACATCGCGCTTCATTTTCGGCGAAGAGCCCACGCGCGTAATGGGGGCATTTGAACGCGATCCCGACATGAAGACCGATCGCCTGAGTTCTGCCATCCTGGACTTCCCTTCCGGGCAAGCGGTATTTACATGCGGCACGCAGCTTGTGCCTTACCAACGCATGCACTTTATGGGAACAAAAGGGCGCATAGAAATCGAAATTCCATTCAATGCGCCAAATGATCGTCGATGCCGCATTTTTATTGACGATGGCGGCGATCTTCTTGGCGAGAGCATTAGCACTGAGAGCTTTCCCACTTGCGATCAGTACACCATCCAGGGTGACATCTTTTCGCGAGCGATTCGGGAAAACGGCGAGGTCCCGGTGCCACTGGAAGACGCAATAAAGAACATGGCGGTGATTGAAGCCATCTTTCGCTCGGCTGAGTCGGGGAGATGGGAGTCGCCGGCTACTCTGTTATCTCACAGGGTTTGATTTGCGACTTGCTCCATAGTCTTGTCCTTCATTCGCCTGCTGCCGAAGACGCGAAACTCCCGGACATCGCGCATTACGAATGCGCGTGAAGCCCGCGGGACTTTGATCCGAAAGAAATCGGCGCCTTCCACATCGTGAAGCCAAAACGCCGGTCGTGCATCTGGCTGCTCGGTAGCGATCTCTACGTTCGACATTTCGATATTTTTGACGTGTCGCAGGAAGAAGCCGCTGGCTGGGAGGCCCCCGAACATGCTGGGTTCGGGGTAGTCGCTTTCTTTTTCCAGAGGGTTCAATTCCGCCATTGCAGTCGTCCCACCGCCAAGCTGATGCAGATGCACATCGCTGATCTTAATATCTTCGATTCGATGACCCGGTACACCGCTGACAATCGAGCAAAGCTCAGCCAGAGCTCCTGAGCTGACCACGTTGCTGATCAGGACACGCTTCAGACTTCCAACCGACATTTCTTTCGGACCACGCATTCGAGTTCCCAGGCGCAAGAACAGCGGCGAGTTTCGGATGTCACGCATGGTGATCCCGACGAATGTAATGTCTTCACATACGGCTCCATCCACCGTCTCAAGTGCAAACCCGCGACAGCTTTCGAAGACGCAATTCGACACTGTGATATTCCTGAAGCCGCCATTTGATTCGGTGCCGCATTTGATTCTGCCGGTGGGGTGTTTGAAGTCGGCTTCCAATCGTTTCAAGGTGCCGTCCAGCAACGTCCCTAGCTGATATCCGCCGGTCACGTAGCAATTGCTGATGGTCAGATTCTCGGTGGCGCGCGCATATCCCAGAGCAAACGAACTCTTAGGACAGATGGCATCATCCCAAGGCGAGTTAACGCTGCAGTTCGAAACGCGGACGTTGCGGCAGCAGTCAATGTCCATCCCGTCGCGGTTGGTGTCGATTTTCAAGTTATCAATCGTCAGGTTATCCACTCCGGTGGCGAGGATGGCGAACCAGCCCGCCGCCAACATGGAGAAATCACGCAAGATTATGTTGCGACAATTTTTCAGAGCAATTGCTTTGTTGCCGACACCCGGCCTGTCGGTCTTGGGCAGATCAGTGTCGTTGCTGTGTCCACGGCTGAGGCCCTTGCCCCAAATCAGGCCGGGACCAAGGATCGCGACGTCATGAAGGTCCTCGCCCCAGATCAAACTGTTATGCCAATGGTTATGCCCGTAATCCTGGTACGGTTCCCATGGCCCTTGCGGCTCGGCAGCGTCATACCCGCCTGTCGTCGTTCCCTCGAGCGACGTGGAAGCAGCGAGGATGGTGGCACCGGAATCGAGGTATAGCGAGACGTTGCTCTTCAAATGAATGGAGTAGCTTGCGTAGGTGCCAGCAGGAAATATGACAGTGCCGCCGCCGGCCTCGACCGCGGTAGCGATAGCGTTGTTGATGGCGGGAGTGTCGATGGTTACGCCGTCGCCTTTTGCACCAAAGCGGCGCACGTTGAAGGAAGGAGTTTCACGGTCCGATGTCGCGTTGTTTTCTGCCGCGAAAGATTTGTGGCTGAGGACTCCGACGGCAGCGGCTGATGCGGCACCGCCGGCGGCCATCCTTAGAAACTCTCTTCGCTGCGCGTGAGCGTCATTACCCATATCGTCTCCTGACAATTTTCGCTAAACAGGGTAATTCATTAGTGCCACCTGCTGCCCAGCCTGGCATTGGGGATAGTCCGAGGGCCGCCCTAGTTGATAGCTGGAAAGGTTCCGCAGCCCGGTCAAGCGTTATCGTGGGCCTTTCCTGCTTGTAAACTCACTTCGAGGCTTTGTTCGTAATGAACTTGTTCTGGAACGAAATATGAAAATTGCAATTGCCTTCTGCCTGTTGTTGGTGACGGCTATACTGACCGCGCAACGAACCACGACCGAAGTGGACGTGGACCGCACAAAATTGATCGCCCTCGAGAACGCGTGGAACCAAGCGCAGTTACATCATGACTCCGACGCTGTAGGGCAACTGCTGCCGGAAACATTCGTTTATACCGATTACGATGGCACCGTAATGAACAAGGCGCGATTCCTGGACGACCTGAAAGACCCGAACTATCATGCGACCCTTCTTACCAATACGGACATGCAGGTCTTCGCGTATTCCAACGCCGCGGTTGTGATCGGCACCTACCACTCGAAGGGGACGTACAAGGGTAAGCCATTCGACCACACGGGGCGCTTTACCGATACCTGGATTTATCAGGACCGGAAATGGCTTTGCGTGGCGACACACACGAATCTGGTGAACAAATAAACGACACTTCACCACGGAGACACGGAGTCACGGAGAAATCGCGTGACCCTCAACTGTGCCCTAGTGGTACAGCAATGCACCCGCAAGTGCCGCGCCGGCGATCAACAATGGCTCAGGGACTTTCCAGCGGAAGGTAATGAGTAGCGCGACTGCGGCAATCGATATGGTTGCCCAGTCGTGGATTGCACGACGGCCAAGAATATATACGGCACCGGCAATGGCGCCGGTCGCAGCGGCTGTTACTCCTTCGAGCGCAGCGCGTGCCTGAGGGTTTCTCGCGATCCGCGCAAAATATGGGCTGATAAAAAGAACAACCAGATAAACCGGCACGAAAACTCCTGCAGCGGCGGCCATCGCGCCCCATGGGCCCGCGACGAGATATCCGATAAAACCCGCAGTGATGACCACCGGGCCGGGAGTGATCATAGCGACGGCAACCGCATCGAGAAATTGGCGGTCGGTGAGCCAGTGGTGCTGCTCGACAACTCCACCGTAAAGAAATGGGACAATGGCCAGGCCGCTGCCAAAGACGAATGCGCCCGCTTTAGTGAAAAACCAGAGAAGTTCAGCGATTTTTCCGCGGGCTGCAATTCCCGCAGTTGATAGAGCCAACAACATGCCTACCCGTGGTTGCGGAGTTCGACTACCGGCTTTTGCGCAATATGCAAGCAGACCTCCGAGCAAAAACAACCAAATCTGCTCCCGTCCGGTATGATCGCTACGACGGCAGCGCCGATTCCGTAGAAGGCGGGCTGCATCCAGGAAAGGCCACCGAAACGGACATAGGCGGCCGAGATCGCAAGCACCATTAAAAATGAAGGGCCGATGAAGGCGAGGCCAACTAGCGATGCGCCGAGCGTTCCCGCGCGCAAATATCCCAGATAAATCGCAAGCTGCGCGGCTAGCGGCCCGGGCGCGAGCTGTGCCAGAGCAAGGCCTTCCATGTAGTCTTCTTTTGTTATCCAGCGGCGGCGTTCGACAAGGTCGCGCTGCATGTATCCGGCGAGCGCGATGGGTCCGCCGAAACCGGTGGTGCCTAGCCAGAGGAAGTAAGCACAGAATTTCGATACCGAGACGGGGGCCAAATCTCCCCGGCGGGCGGTGGTTTGGGAGTTTGCGTTCATCGGTAATCAGAAGCGTACGGGCCCCAAGGACGAAGTCCGGCTCTAATTACGTTCGGCACTTTGACAGGGTAACCGAAAGTTGTGACACTCGGGGTGAAAGTTACGGGTGCTGCTGCCCAGCAAACACCAGGTCCCTCCACGCGCCGGATGATTCGCGAGCGACTCATCCGACTTGGTCGGGATGACAATTGTTGGTGGGTTGCGCGAATTGCCAAAAGCCCGTTGCAAAGACGAACTATGAAAACGGTATCACTCCTACTGATTGGCGTGCTCGGGATGGCGCTTCCTGCGAATTCCGCGAACGAAGCCGATGCCGATCGCAGCAAATTGATCGCGCTCGAAAACGCCTGGAATCAGGCCCAGTTACACAAGGATGTTCCAGCGGTGGAACAGCTTCTTGCCCCGATGTTTGTTTATACGGACTATGACGGGGCGATGATGGACAAGAGCAAGTTCTTGGACGACATGAAAGACCTGGCCTATCGCGCTACTAGCATCATCAATGACGACGTTCAGGTGTTTCCTTATCACAATGCTGCGGTCGTGGTCGGGACTTATCACACTAAAGGAACGTACAAAGGGAAGACGTTCGCGCACCATGGCCGATTTACCGACACCTGGATGTATCAGGAAGGCAAGTGGATGTGCGTGGCTTCGCACATCAGCTTAATTAAGGGGTAAAGAAAAAAAGGTCGGACAGGAATGTCCGACCCCACACTTGAGAGGAAATCGCGGGCGAGGGCGCCCGCGCCACACGACCTACTCTTTTTCTTCCTTGGCCTCGGGCTCTGCAGCCTCCGCTTGAGCCTGCTGCTGGGCTTCAGCTTCTTCCATCGCCTTCTTGGTTTCTTCGGCTTTCTTGGCACGGGTTTCAGCGCGTTTCTGGCGCTTTTCATCCAGCACCTGCTCGCTGCCGAGCAGTTCGATGAAGGCCTTGTCGGCTCCGTCGCCTTTTTGCCACATGGTGCGAACGATGCGAGTGTAGCCGCCATTGCGGTCGCCGAAACGCGGGCCGATGGTGTCGAAAAGCTTGCGCACGGCTTCGTCGGTCATTAAGTAGGACGCGGCCTGGCGGCGCGCGGCGAGATCTCCGCGCTTGCCGAGCGTGATCATCTTTTCGATGGACGGGCGCAGGGCCTTGGCTTTGGGAACAGTGGTTTCGATCCGTTCTTCGATGATGAGCGAAGTCACCATGTTCCGCAGAAGTGAGCGGCGGTGCGATGTGGTACGTCCGAGTTTGTATCCAGCAACTTTGTGACGCATGTTGAACCCCAGTGGTCAGTGGCTAGTGGTCAGTGGCCAGTACCAACTCAGCGGTCTTACTGACCACTGCTCACTAGCCACTGACAACCGCTTAGTAGTTATCGTCCGGACCGTAAGCCGACGCTGGCAGCACCTGGTTTGAAGTTGGGCCCGGAACGGCATTACCGTGCTCATCAATCTTCATCCCCAAGCTCAAGCCCATAGTGCCGAGAATTTCCTTGATCTCGTTTAGCGACTTGCGGCCGAAGTTTTTCGTCTTCAGCATTTCGGCTTCGGTCTTTTGAACCAGTTCGCCGATACTCTGAATGTTCGCATTCTTCAAGCAGTTGTAGCTGCGAACCGAAAGCTCGAGCTCTTCAACCGAGCGGTTCAGGTTTTCGTTCTTGATCTCGGGCTTGCGCTCCTCGGAACTGGTCCCCGTCTCGATATCTTCTTCAAAGTTGATGAAGATATTCGTGTGGTCTTTAAGCAGCTTTGCCGCGAGACCGATCGAATCCGCGGGAGTGATGGAGCCATTGGTCCAGACCTCGAGCGTGAGTTTGTCGTAATCGGTGATCTGGCCGAGACGCGCGGCTTCGACGGTGTAGTTGCACTTGCGCACTGGCGAGTGAACGGAATCAATTGGAATGAACCCGATGCCGAGGTCTTCGTCAAAATTCTTGTCGGCGGAAACGTAGCCACGGCCGCGCTTGAGGCGCATTTCCATATCGAGCTTGCCGCCTTCGCTCACGGTCGCGATGTAAACGTCTTTATCCAGAACCTCGACGTCTCCATCTGCTTCAATCATGCCCGATGTGACCACACCGGGTTGGTCGGAACGCAGATAGATCGCCTTTGGAGCATCGCCGCTCAGCTTGAACGGAACCTGCTTCATGTTCAAGATGATGTCGGTTGCGTCTTCAACCACGCCGGGGATGGATTGAAATTCGTGGAGCACGCCTTCAACCTTCACTGCGGTGACGGCCGCACCCTCGATGGACGAGAGCAGCACGCGACGAAGCGCATTTCCGATGGTGGTGCCGAAGCCGCGCTCAAACGGCTGCGCCCAGAAAATTCCGTACTTGTCGGTTAGGGTTGAAGTGTCAACTGCGAGACGTTTCGGTTTTTGAAAGCCCTTCCAAAGCATTTGTTTCTCCTTCGGCCATGCGGCTCAATCGCGGCTCGCTGAGTGGTCCGACTCAGGTCAATGCCGGAAAGGCTGATCTGGCGCGAAATGTGGACCCGAAAACCCGTCGTCAGCACTCGGTCGTCGGTCTTCGGTCTTCGGCAAAGGCTCAAGAACCTTTGATCTTGCCGACGACCAACGACCAATGACCAAATACGCTTCTGCTATTTACTGTAAAGCTCGACAATCAACTGCTCGTTCACCGGCAGCTGAATATCTTCACGCTTGGGCAATGCCAGGACACGCCCTTTGTAATTGTCGCGATCAATTTCGAGCCAAGTGGGCGGGTTGCCGTGGGCGGCGAATTCCTTTGCCTGCTCGAGAATCGCCAACTTGCGGCTGGCCTCGCGAATCACGATCTCGTCGCCAACGCTGACTTGGAACGACGGGATATTCACCTTGCGTCCGTTCACGTTGACGTGGCCGTGACGAACTAACTGGCGCGCCTGGCGGCGGGAGACGCCGAGTCCGATGCGATAAACCACGGTATCCAAGCGGCGCTCAAGTTGCTGCAACAGCAACTCGCCGGTCACACCCTTCGACCGTGCTGCCTTCTCGAAGTAGTTGCGGAACTGGCCTTCCTGAGTGAAGTAGATACGCTTGGCTTTCTGCTTCTCGCGTAACTGCAGGCCATAGCCTACGATTTTGGCCTTGCGGTCCTTACCATGCTGGCCCGGTGCGAAGTTGCGCTTCTCAATGGGACATTTGTCGGTGAAACATTTCGGGCCCTTGAGGAACAGCTTCATCCCTTCGCGACGACATAAACGACATACTGCATCTTTGTAACGTGCCAAGTTTCTTCTCCTTTAATGAAACCGGTTTACAGGACTGGCTTCCCTTCTTCCCGGTTGAAAATTCGTCCCCTCGACTTCGCGCGGGGCAAGCTAACAACGGCCGTCGGTCATTGGTCGTTGGTCGTCGGCCAAACTTTCTTAAACCCTACGCCGTTTCGGCGGACGGCAGCCGTTGTGCGGAATCGGCGTGACGTCTTTAATATTGCGAACTTCAATACCGGCAGCTGCCAGGGCGCGGATAGCCGACTCGCGTCCTGAACCCGGACCGCTTACGCGCACTTCCACGGTGCGCACGCCGTGGTCACGCGCCATGTTGGCAGCGTTGCTGGCGGCCTGCTGCGCGGCAAATGGCGTGCCTTTACGCGATCCGCGAAAACCAAGCGAGCCTGAACTTTTCCAGGAAAGCACATTGCCGGCCTGGTCGGCGATGGTCACGATGGTGTTGTTGAACGAGGCCTGAATGTGCACCACGCCAAAAGAGACGTGCTTGCGTTCCTTCTTCTTGAAGGTTTTCTTCTTGCCTTTTTTCTCCGGCGCCGCTGCGCCGGCTGCTGCTGCGGGTTTTGCCATGAAATCTGTCCTTGGTCCTTGGTCGTTGGTCGTTGGTCGTTGGCAAAATCTCACATCCCAACGATCATGCATCCCAACAACAGCTCTAAAGTGGTACCTGCCTGACAGTTACCTCTATCGTTGCCTCGGTTTTGGCCAACAACCAAAGACCAAGGACCAACGACGGTTCTTACGTCTTTGCCGTCGCCTTCTTCTTCTGCGCGACTGTTCCTTTGCGCGGACCCTTGCGGGTGCGAGCGTTGGTGTGCGTGCGCTGTCCGCGAACCGGCAAATTGCGCCGATGCCGGAAGCCGCGATAGGAGCCGATTTCGATGAGCCGCTTGATGCTCATCGAAACTTCCTTGCGCAGATCGCCTTCGACCAGACCTTCGCCTTCAATGACCTGGCGGATGCGGTTGACTTCGTCCTCGCCCAAGTCCTGGATCTTTTTCATGGGATCCACCTTGGCCTCGTCGAGAATGCGCGTCGCCCGGGACACCCCGATTCCGTAAATGTACGTCAGCGCGATAAACGATCGCTTGTTTCGCGGAAGATCGACGCCTGCAATGCGTGCCATAACTCTCCAGTTCTCATGAGCCGTCAGCGGTTTTGCTGTCAGCTCTTAGTTTTTAGCTTTTAGCTCTTAGCCAAAACCGGTTGTGCTCCGGCTAAGAGCTGCCCTTAGCCTTGCCGCTGTTTATGCTTCGAATTCACGCAGATCACCCGCACCACACCTCGGCGGTGGATGACCTTGCACTTATCACAAATTTTCTTTACTGACGCTCGTACCTTCATAACCAGCCTTCAGCCGTCAGCCATCAGCCGTCAGGAAGACCTGCCCGGCATCCAGCGACGCTCATTTATATCTGTACACAATTCTTCCGCGGTTGAGATCGTAGGGCGATAGCTCGACTGCGACTTTGTCTCCCGGCAGGATGCGGATAAAGTTTTTGCGCATCTTGCCAGAAACGTGGGCCAGAACCTGGTGCTTGTTTTCCAGTTCCACCTTGAACATGGCATTAGGCAGCGGCTCGACTACCGTTGCCATCACTTCAATCGCGTCTTCTTTGCTCATCGACTCCTTACGTTTTCTTTCCTGCAGATCCCTCGCTTCGCTCGGGATTTCGGCAGCGGGCTCCCGCTTCGCTCACGCCCGCTAGACGCCTCAACTTCAATCGCGTCTTCTTTGCTCATTCGCTCCTAGCTATCAGCTATCAGCTCTCAAATTCATTCATCTTGCTGAAAGCTGAGAGCTGACAGCTGAAAGCTCTATTGCGTCAAAATCAGCGGCCCATTCCTGGTGACTGCCACGCAGTGCTCGAAGTGCGCACTGGAACTGCCATCCGCCGTAACTGCCGTCCACTTGTCGTCCAGAACTTTCGCTTCCGGACGCCCCGAATTCACCATGGGCTCGATCGCCAGCACCATACCTTCGCGCAACCGCGTATCCGCGCCGCGCGAGCGAAAGTTGGGGACCTGCGGCTCCTCGTGCAGCTTGGTGCCAATGCCGTGCCCCACAAACTCACGCACCACGCTGAAGCCGTTTGCCTCGACGTATTCCTGTACCGCGGCGCCAATGTCGCTCACACTGTTGCCGATCTTCACCTGCTCAATCGCTTTGTAGAGCGATGCTTCGGTGACTGCGAGCAACTTCTGCCGCTCGCTGGACACCGTCTCGCCCACAGCAACGGTGATTGCAGCATCTCCATAATATCCGTCGAGCACAACGCCGCAATCAATCGAAACAATATCGCCGGCCTTCAGCACACGCTTGGCCGACGGAATGCCATGCACGATCTCTTCATTCACCGACGTGCACAATACGCACGGATAATCGTAATAGCCCTTGAACGCCGGCTTGGCGCCCAATTCCTTCATTCTTTTCTCGGCGTGCCGCTCCAGATCCATGGTGGTCACACCGGGCGTGACCAGGTTCTTCAGTTCATTGAGGATCTGGCGCACGATGTTGCCGCTACGCCGCATCTTCTCGATTTCCGACTGCGATTTGCAGACAATCGCCACGCTTCTAATTTCCTTTGGCCGCGCCGCACGCGTGCCCGTCAATTTCCTTCAAGACCGATGCGGTCACCACGTCAACCGGCTGATCGCCATCGATGGTCGCAAGCCGCCCCAGCCGTTCATAGTACTCGGCCACCGGCTTGGTCTGCCGCTCATACGTTTCCAGGCGCTCGCGTATGACCTCGTCGCGATCATCGTCGCGGACGATCAGTTTTGCGCCTTCGAGATCGCAGATTTCGTCAACGCGCGGCGGCTTGGAATAGACGTTATAGATCGTCCCACAGGTGGGACAAGTCCGCCGTCCAGTGATCCGGAGCAACAATTTATTATAATCCACCTGAATGCGCACCACAATCGGCAGCCACGCCGCCCACTTTCCAGTTTCAAAGAACTCAAATTTCAAAAACGAATCCAACCACGCCGCCTGCTTCTGGGTACGGGGAAAGCCATCTAGCACGAAGCCTCGCTGGGCATCCGGCTCCCGCAACCGCCAGGCGACAATGTCGCAAACCAAGTGGTCGGAAACCAGCTCGCCCTTGGCCAGAAGGTCACCGACTTGCCGGCCCAGCGCGCTTCCCTGCTTCACGTGCTCGCGCAGCAAATCGCCGGTTGACACCTGCGGGATGTGGTAGTGCTCAGTGATCCTCTTAGACTGGGTGCCTTTCCCTGCGCCCGGAGGCCCGAGGAGCACAATCGGTCCGATGTTCCGCAATACCTGCTCCGCCATCGAACTGGCCCCAACCCGCTCCCCTTCGAGAATTACCGACACTGCCAATCCTTCCCACGTAGTGGCTAGTGGTTAGTGACTAGTGATCCATTGTCACAGCATTGACGCCTAAGTACTAACTAACAAGTAGCCACTAGCAACTGAATTACCAGCTACGGCGGCCGCGAATCCGCCCGCTCTTGGGAGTAAATCCGTCATAGTGCCGCATAATCAGCTGCGACTCGATCTGGTTGACCGTATCCATGGCTACGCCGACCACGATCAGCAGCGAAGTCCCGCCAAAATAGAAGTTCACGTTCAGGCCGTTCAAAATCCAGTTTGGCAATTTCTCAAAGAACGGACCCAGCGGGCGGAACAGGTGATTCAAGTGAATTCCGACCATCATCCATTCGGGAATGAACGAGATGATGATGAGGTACAGCGCGCCCACCAGGGTCATACGCGTCAAAATCTCGTTGATATGGTCGGCAGTGCGCTTGCCAGGACGAATCCCGGGAATGAAACCGCCGTACTTCCGCATGTTGTCGGCGACTTCGTTGGGATTAAAAATGATGGAAATGTAGAAATACGCAAAGAAAATGATTCCGGCGGCATACAGCACAGTGTAGAGCGGCTCGCCCCATTTCAAGGCGTCAATCACCGATCCGAAATAGCGATTGTCACGCAGTCCATAGAGCACCGTCTGCGGAATGGTCACGATAGACGAAGCGAAGATCACCGGCATGACGCCGCCGGCATTCACCTTCAACGGCATGTGCGAGGTGCCACCTTGAGTCATTCTCCTGCCGATAATGCGTTTTGCGTACTGCACCGGAATGCGGCGCTCGCTGCGTTCGACATAAACAATGAAAGCCACGACTGCGACCATGACGACGACCAGCAGCAGCATGAGCACCGGCGTCAATGGACCCCAAGCGGCGTTCCTGGCTTTGTCAATCAAGTCGGCCACGCCGCGAGGCAAACCGACGATGATGTTGGCGAAGATCAGCAGCGACATGCCATTACCAACGCCGCGTTCAGTGATCTGCTCGCCCAGCCACATGATGAACACGCTGCCGGTAGTGAGCGTGAGGATAGTCATCAGAACAAAACCCGCGCCGGGATTTGGGACGAAGCTGCCGGCTCTCTGAAGCCCGAGCGCAATAAACATTGACTGCACGGTGCTGAGCAAGAGAGTCAAATACCGGGTGTACATCGTGATCTTCTTACGGCCGAGCTCGCCCTCTTTCTGCAATTTTGCCAACGGCTCATAGAGCACCGTCAGCAACTGCAGGATGATCGAAGATGTGATGTACGGCATGATGCCGAGGGCAAAAACGGTCATACGGCGGAACTGCCCACCGGAGAAGAGGTCCACGAAACCAAGCAGCGTCCCGCGGTTCTGTTCGATGAAACGCTGGAACAGTTCCGAGTTGATCCCGGGAATAGGAATGTGGGCGCCGACGCGATAGACCGCGAGCAGGCCGAGAGTGAATAGAATGCGCTTGCGGAGATCGGGAATGCGAAAGATGTTGGCGAGCTTATCAAGCATAAAAAGCTTCTAGCTACTAACTCCTAGGTGACTCGTTGTGATCAGTGCCCGGAAAAATGTGGCCAGAGTGAACCTGCTTACTTCACTATCTCTAGTATCTCGATCTTGCCGCCTGCTTTGGTAATCTTCTCTTCGGCCGACTTCGAAAATTTATGCGCCTGTACAGTGATGGCCGACTTCAGATCGCCATCGCCGAGGATCTTGACCGGGCGCTTGGTGCTGATGACGCCAGCTTTGCGAAGGACATCCGGATTAACGGTGCTCTCGCCCAGGGCCGCCAACTTCTCCAGGTTCACGATGTTGTATTCCTGGCGAAAGATGTTGGTAAAACCGCGTTTGGGGAGGCGGCGATGCAGCGGCATCTGGCCGCCTTCAAAGCCGCGCATCATGCGCGAACCGCTTCGCGACCGTTGGCCTTTGTGGCCGCGGGTCGAAGTCTTGCCCATGCCAGAGCCCATTCCGCGTCCAACGCGTTTCTTGTTCTCTGAGGCTTTTCGAGGTGCTCGAATATTGGATAAATTCATAAAATCGCTTTCAGCTTTCAGCTCTCAGCTTTCAGCAAAATTCAGTTTGTACTGACGGCTGAAAGCTGACAGCTGATAGCTAACTCACTATCTCCACCAAATGTGGTACTTTGGCTACCATGCCGCGGATCGCGGGCGTGTCCGGGCGCTCAACCACTTGGTTCAGCCGCGTGAAGCCGAGCCCTCGAACGACCCTCTTATGTTTCACCGGCGTGCAGATCGCCGACCTCACCCACTTCAGCCGCAGTTTGCCGCTATTGTTCTGGTTTGACGTCATCACAGCTCCTCTGCCGCCTTGCCACGCATGCTGGCGACAGCTTCCTTGCTCTTCAGCTTTTTGAGCGCGTCAAATGTGGCCTTAATCACATTGTGGGGGTTGGTAGTGCCAATAGACTTCGTCAGCACATTCTGAATTCCGACCGAAGTCATGATCGCGCGCACCGCGCCGCCGGCAATGACGCCGGTGCCCTCTGGGGCCGGCTTCAATAGGACCATGCCGGAGCCGAAGCGCCCGAGGACCGCGTGGGGAATGCTGGTCTGCGTGAGGTTGACCCGGAGCAGATTCTTCTTGGCCGATTCAATTCCCTTGCGAATGGCCTGCGGCACTTCTTTCGCTTTGCCGGATCCGTAACCGACGACTGCGGAGGAAGGATCACCGACCACCACCAGCGCAGCGAACGACAAGTTCTTGCCGCCCTTGACGACTTTGGTCACACGGTTGATCGCGACTACCTGGTCTTTCAGTTGGTAGGCGCCCGCGTCGAGTTTTTTAACAACTGTAGGCATAATTTCCTAGCTCCGAGCTTTGAGCTGCGAGCGAACTAAGTTTGCTCATAGCTCGAAGCTCACTACTCCTAAAACTGCAATCCCGCTTCGCGGGCGGCATCCGCCAGCGCCTTGACGCGCCCGTGATAAATGTAACCGCCGCGATCGAACACAACTTTATCGATACCCTTGGCCTTAGCGCGCTCGGCAATAGCCTTGCCGACATTTTTGGCAGCAGCCAGGTTTCCACCCTTCGTGCGCGCCTCTTTTTTGCCCTCGGCGCTGCTGGCCGCGACCAAAGTGGAGCCCTTGAGGTCGTCGATCACTTGCACGTAAATATGGTTCAATGAGCGGTACACGTTCAAGCGTGGCCGCTCGGAGGTGCCCATGAGCTTCTTGCGAATGCGCTCGTGCACCCGTCGTCGGGTAACGTTTTTCGATGTTTGTGTCAGCATGACTCAGATCCCTCGACTTCGCTCAGGATGATCGCGGCGGACTCAGACGCCCGCCGAACGCGATCATTTCGCTCCCGTCTTTCCGACCTTCTTCTTCAATCGCTCGCCGACAAACCGTACGCCCTTGTTTTTGTAGGGGTCAGGTGGACGCAGCGAACGCATTTCGGCGGCAACCTGCCCGACTTTTTGGCGGTCAATACCGCTCACCGTCAAACGAGTCTGCTTCGGGTCGACGGCAACTTCGATCCCACTGGGCAGCGGATATTCGATCGGGTGCGAATACCCCAGCGTAAACACCACCATGCCCTTGCCCTTCATCTCAGCGCGATAGCCGATTCCGACGATTTCCAGTTCCCGCGTCCAGCCCTTGGTCACGCCTTCGACCGCGTTATTGACTAATGCGCGCGTCAGCCCATGTAGTGCCGCCTGCGAATCGTTCTCGCGCAGCGCGACGATGTGGCCGTCCTGCTGCTCGACCTTGATTCCGCGTGGAACAACAGTGTCCAGTTTGCCCTTCGGCCCCTGGACCAGGACGGTATTGCCTTCGATTTTGATCGTCACGCCCGTGGGCAGTGCGATCGGCTTTTTTCCAATTCGTGACATAAAAGAAGCTCTCAGCTATCAGCTCTCAGCTATCAGTTCCACCCGTCGCTTCTTACTGACGGCTGAAAGCTGAGAGCTGAAAGC
>WNGE01008141.1_pt1 | contig 26265 bp, 28 predicted proteins | sample 5400651 | NCBI WGS metagenome assembly WNGE01 (sample SAMN13153370, study PRJNA577476) | soil metagenome | isolation source: 60 cm soil or saprolite under grassland replicate 2 | place: USA:California | collected 2016-06-15 | reverse complement strand
GCGATAAAGCATAAATCGAAAGCTCCCATGCTCCGATATGTCCGGTAAACAGAATGACGCCTTTCCCTGACGCCCGTGCCTGTTCAATTCGCTCGAGCCCTTCGCATTTGATCAAGCCTTGTAGAGTTATGGAATTGGCAGCCGTAAAGTGGCTGAAAACAGCGAGCAGACGACCAAGATTCCTAAAGCAGCCACGAAGCAGGCGTGCGCGCTCTTGCGGGCCCATCTCCGGGAATGCCAGCTGGAGATTGCGTTCGCCGGTTTGGCGCAGCCTGCTCGCAAGTGGGTAAGCCCAACCTGCTAACGTCGAACCGATGAATAGACCTATCCGCAGTGGAAGCATCCGAAAAATAGCTAGAAACGATCGGGCGAGCAGGTATTCGAAATTGATTTTCAGCTCGGACTTCTTCATCAAGCACCCCACACGCGGGCTGCCCGCGTGGGGACCCCGCTCAGCGCGTGGACCACAGTCTAGAGTTTGCAGTCCGGAGGCTCAAGTCGGAAGAAGTCCAGAATCTGAGGTTGAATATTCTCTCTTGTCGCCGACGCTCACTTCAGACGGCAAGACCTGGCGCTCCAGACTTCACATGTCACCTGTCCCTCGTCACTTGTCATTCCCTTTGATATATTCTGCAACGCCGTGGACGAAGCTTTCGTATTACCTATTAGCAAGGCCATAGGCTAATCTCTCCGCCGCGGAATATCTAGAAATGACCGATCAGCACGCCAGGCAGTGCCGGATTCTGATTATCGAGAACAACGATAACATTCGGGTCGGTCTAGCCACAGAACTGAAAAACCTCGGTCATACAGTCATAGCTGAGACCGGGCGAGGAGAAGCTCTGGCTCGCGAGGATTTCGATCAGTTTGATCTAATCGTCAGTGACCTGGTCAATCACGAGCCGTCCAAAACAGGTGACTTTGTCAGATCATTTAAAATCGGCGTCACCGGCTCGCAAACACGGCGCGCGATCACCGAGCTGCACGACATAATCGAAAAGACTCTCTGGTTCAAGCTGCAACGCATCGACTCCTCGGAAAAGATCGCGCACGTGCGCGAAAAAATCGATCTCGAATTGCCCAGCGATCTTACTTTGATGAACGTCGTGCTCGATTATTTGCTGCACCGCGTCGCCACGTTGGGCTTGATCAAAGTAGAGCAATCAAATCTGTTCGTAGCATTGGACGAGGCTTTTGTGAATGCGGTCAGGCACGGCAATCGAGACGATCCGACCAAACTGTTGAGGATCACGGCAGAACTGACAACACATGAAGCGACGTTTACCGTTGAGGATGAAGGTGATGGCTTTGATGTACGTGAGATTCCCGATCCTCGGGATCCAGCCAATCTGTTTAAGTCTAATGGGCGGGGCGTCCTGCTGATCTACAACATCATGGACGAAGTGGAGTACAGCCAGGGCGGCACGAGACTGAAGATGGTGAAGCGTCCGGAAACACATGCGCCGTCCAGCTGATCTCAGGAAAACAATGGATGCTACCGCTGCCAGTGATTCCGCGACCGCCCATCACAACACTATCACTGCGAGTCTGGAGGCTAGCCGATCCGAAACTCGGGGTTTGTCTTTCCCGAATTTCCTGCGGCAGTATCGCTACTGGTTCCCACCCGCAATGCTCGCGCTCGCGCTCACGCTGCTTTACCTCAATCCGTTCATCGGTGATTGGGATGGACTGGCCTTCGTCGATGGCCCTGGGCCGCTCGCTGTTCACCCTCTTCAATCATACTTTGTATGCCATCGCGCACGCGCTCTTAGGCCTTCGGCCTGAGCAGGCGTATCTGCTCTTCAAGTACGCGGTAGTCGTACAAACTCCCATCGCCGTTGTTGTTTGTTGGATTCTGGCCCGAGACCTGACTGGTTCATTGCGTTCAGCAACCGTTGCTGCGCTTTTGATAGCCGTGTCGCCGATGCTTGTAATTTACGGCGGCCAGGTGATGACCGATGTGCCTTCCGTATTACTTTCAGCTACGGCGATAGTGATTTACTTGCGGGGTGTGCAATGCCGACGTCCAGGGTTAATGCTGCTGGGCGCGGCGCTGCTCGGTCTGGGCGTTAATCTGCGCGAGACGGTGGGACTCTATCTTCCCTGGCTGGTCATTGCGCCTGTTGCCGGAGGATGGAAATTCGATCGCCGCCTAACGAAGGTCGTCGGATTATCGCTGATTATTTTCTTTGTCTTCGCGTTTGGAATTTTCGCATACTGGTTTGCCTCCGATGCCGCGTATCGTGCTACCTGGAATGTATGGCGAGTCTCGACGCAAAACGAATCAGCACGTCATCCGCTGAGCTTCGGTAACCTGCGGCCGTTTCTAATCTATTTCTTTTTAGTGGCGCCGCTGATCTTCGTCGCATTACCGTTGGCGGCGTGGAAAGAGTGGCGCGCGCACGGATGGTCGTTGCTTTTGAGTGCAGCCGCGATCGGGCTATTCGCGAATGCGATGTTGTTCCTGAATTACAGCACTATAATTAACTGGCGATATTTTTTGACCGGGTTACCAGGGTTAGCGCCCCTGGCAGGCGATTATTTTGTTCGGTCGGAAGCTGAAAGATTAAGAAGCGAGCGCCGCAGTTTTGTGCTGACGATCACCGGAGTTATTTTAGTAGCAGGCTTAATGGGACTGTTGATTCATCCTGCGGGCAGCGAGTATTTCAATCGGCTGGCGCTGGCAAAGAATTACGACCAACGGCTGCGGTTAATACCGCCGGATGCGGTTATGATCGCCGGATCGGAAACCATCGCCGTCACTTACTGGCGAGGCATCGGGGCCGGCCATTGGGAAACGATCGGAGTAGGCGCCGGCTGGCCGCAAGGACGATTTGAAACAACGATCAACGATTATTTGAAGGCGGGCCGTCGCGTTTTCGTCGACACTGATCCGCGTTGGTGGCAACCGTGCTCGTGGCGGCTGAGCGAAATTGATGAGCTCGTGAACATTGAGCAGCGCTTTCATTTCCGCCGCGTCGCGCCGACCTTGTATGAGATTCGACTGCTTGCAGACCCATCGGCAACGGATGCGCCGCACCTCGAAGCCTTGCTGCCACGGAATAGACCGGAAGAAGTGAAGAAGTGTTTTAATTCAGGATAAGGCGCAAGAGAATGCAAAATCCATGAACGCGGAAAAGGGTGGTTGTAATTTCTCTTTTTCGGCTTTCGACGTCTTCGCGCCTTTGCGTCAAATGCTTTTCACCGCGCAATACTTCATGCAAACGCGCAAAGCGACTACTGAAGTCGCAAGGAAAAATCGCAAATAACATACTAGCTGGAAGAGCAGGGACTTCTTACCGCTTGCGCATTGCGCTATAATGCCCGCAGCGTTGCCACTTGACAGCGCGCGTCATCATAAAGAACCAGCGGAGAATCCTTAATGTTCGAACGCTATACTGAAAAAGCGCGACGCGTGATTTTTTTCGCTCGCTACGAAGCATCGCAGTTTGGCGCGCCGGCGATCGAACCTGAGCATCTCCTGCTGGGCTTGATGCGCGAAGACAAAACCCTCACGGGCCGCTTTTTCCCGCGCGCGCAAATTACTATCGAATCAATCAGGAGAGAGATCGAGGGCCGCACGCTGTTGCGCGAAAGGATTCCGACTTCAGTCGAGTTACCGCTGGCTCCCGAAACCAAGCGCGTGCTGCATTACTCGCATGAAGAATCGGATCGCTTGCAGCACCGGCACATCGGAACAGAGCATTTGCTGCTGGGTCTCTTGCGCGAAGAGCGTTCGATGGCAGCGCAGATTCTTTTCGAGCGCGGATTGCGCCTGGCTGCCGTTCGTGACGAGATTGCCCGCCAGACCGGCGCCGATGCCCGGCACCGCAAAGACATTCCGCACCTGTTGGAATTCTCGCGCGATCTAACGGAAGACGCTTCCAACGATCGCCTTGATCCATTAATTGGCCGCGACGGGGAAATCGAGCGGGTTGTGCAGATCCTTTGTCGCCGCACAAAGAATAATCCTGTCCTCATCGGCGAGCCCGGAGTGGGCAAGACCGCGATTGTGGAAGGACTGGCCCAGCGCATTGTGCGCGATGAAGTGCCGTCGTTTCTCGAAAATAAACGAATCCTCTCGTTGGATATCAGCTTGATCGTTGCGGGAACAAAGTACCGCGGGCAATTTGAAGAACGGCTGAAACAGATCATGCGCGAGCTAATCGAGAATCCGCAGTACATCGTCTTCATTGATGAGTTGCATACTTTGGTTGGCGCGGGTTCCGCGGAAGGCTCGCTCGACGCGGCGAATATTTTGAAGCCGGCGCTGTCGCGCGGCGAGATTCAGTGCATTGGCGCGACCACGCCCGCTGAATTTCGCAAATCAATCGAAAAAGACCGTTCACTCGAGCGCCGTTTTCAAGCTGTGAAGGTCCCGCCGCCGACAGAAGATCAAGCAGTGGAAATTCTGGGTGGCGTTCGCGAGCGTTACGAGAGTTTTCATCAGGTGCATTACACCGAGGACGCGCTGAAGGCCGCGGTATTCCAATCCAGCCGCTACATTCCTGATCGGTTTTTGCCGGACAAAGCAATCGATGTCATTGACGAAGCCGGTGCCCGCGTGAAGCTCCGTGTGCGCGCCGAACAAGGAAATCTCGATGCGTTGTCTGCGTCCCTGGCCGAATGGGAGCGCGCAACGTATGGCCGGGCTCAGGCGCCAATCACGGACGAAGGCGATCCGCTCGTGATGGCGGAAGTGAGCCGGGCCGACGTCGAAGAGGTGATTGCGCGCTGGACCGGGATACCTATTACTTCATTGAAAGAGGGGGAGTCGCAGAAGCTTCTGCGCATTGAGGCTGAACTGCACAAACGCGTGATTTCGCAGCGTCCAGCCATCTCAGCGCTCGCGCGCGCCATTCGCCGATCGCGCGCCGGTTTGAAGAATCCTCATCGGCCGGTGGGCTCGTTTCTTTTTCTGGGCCCGACTGGAGTCGGAAAAACCGAAGTTGCGCGCTCGCTGGCGCAGTTCCTGTTCGGCAGCGAGCGATCGATGATTCGCTTCGACATGTCGGAGTTTATGGAGAAGCACTCAGTTTCGAAATTGATCGGATCGCCGCCTGGCTACGTGGGACATGAAGAAGGCGGTCAGTTGACTGAACGTGTCAAGCGCTCTCCGTATTCCGTTTTGTTGTTCGATGAAATCGAAAAAGCGCACACCGATATCTTCAACATCCTGCTGCAGGTCTTCGAAGACGGAATCCTGACCGACGCGCTGGGGAACACGATTGATTTCAAGAATGCGATCATTATCATGACGTCGAACATCGGCGCGCGCTTTATTCAAAAGAAGGGCGCGATGGGATTCCAGGGATCCGCGGAAGTTTCGAACAGCAAAATGGAAGAAATGGTGATGTCGTCCGTCAGGCAGACCTTCAACCCTGAGTTCATCAATCGGCTTGATGAAATTATCGTCTTTGACGAATTAGGCGATGAAGAGTTGCTGGATGTCCTGCAGTTGCAGGTCGATCAAATCAACAGGACGATGGCCAGCCACGGATTCATTGTGCGCCTGGCCGACGATGCCAAGCATTGGATTATCGCGAAGACTTGCGCAGATCGTTCTTATGGAGCGCGACCATTGCGCCGCGCGTTGCAGAAGCATGTCGAAGATCCTCTCTCGGAAGCGCTGATCCAGGGGCAGCTCGGGGACGCGTCACTGGTCGAGATGTTCGTGGATGGCGGGGAGCTGAACTTCCGCTCGATCATGATCGACAAAGCCGGAGCCGAGCAACCGGTTGATTTATTGCTGACTCACTAACTCTGAAGTCCCACCGCCTAACTTTTCAAAGCCAGTTTGGACTTTCCGTTTATTTTCCCTGTATAATGCGCGCCTTTGCTGAGTTGGAAACTGGCAACGGGCGAAGGCCGCGGTGAATCCAAGTGCTCCCCAGGCTGCGCAACCGCGCCGAGTTTGTGTTACGGTTTTCCCGAGAAGTAAACGCTGAAACTTTTGCAGTTGTGTGAAGTCCCCAGAGAAAACTCCAAGGGAACCGGCACTTATGCACTTTTATCGCGTCGTCTGGCTCGCCATTCTGAGCGTCGTCATCAGCATCTCGTTTCTTCTGCTCGCAAATCGGACGGGCGCCCAGCAAACACCGCAACGATTAGTTGAAAACGTTGACGTTATCGGCAATCGCCGTCTGCGCAAAGACGATATCATCTACTACATCCAAACGCGCCCGGGCGACCCTTACAATCCCGCCCAGGTTGAGCGCGATCTGCAGGCAATTCTGGCCCTTGGATTCTTTAACAAGGTCGGTACACGCGTAACCGTCGAAGATGGACCGCGTGGCGGGGTCAACATTACTTTTGTTGTTATTGAGCTGCCGATCATTCGCGATATTCAATTTGAGGGCCTGAAGAGCGTTTCCGAATCCGATGTACTGAAGACATTTCGAGAAAAGCGGGTTGGTGTGTCAAAAGAAGCCATTGAAGATCCGGTTAAAGTTAGAAACGCCACCCGCGTATTGAAGGAGCTCCTCGCCGCGAAAGGCCACCCGAACGCCACTATCACCCCCACCATCGAACATGTGTCAGCTACTTCCGATGCAATTACGTTTGTTATTAAAGAGGGTCCGCGCGTGCGCATCGCTGAGATCCGATTCGAAGGCAGCAAGGTTTTCAAGAGTGGCAAGCTTCGCGATCAGATGAAATACGTCAAGGAAGCCGGACTGATTACGCGATTTCGCGAGCTGGATATTCTTGATCGCCAGAAGCTTGATTACGACCTTCATCGAGTAGACAACTACATGAAATCGAAAGGCTACTTGACGGCCCACCATGGCGAGCCCCGCATTGAAGGCCTCGGTCCGCGCCGAACGGGCTTTCCGATCTTGCCGCTGCCATTTCTTTCTTCGGTTGACGACACGCTGCGCATTACAGTGCCGATTATTGATGGCAAGCTCTATCGCCTCGGCGAGATGAAAATCGAAGGCAACTCGATCTTCTCTGAGCAGGCAATCAAAGCAGTAATTGGATTGCAAAAGGGCGAAATCGCAAATGGCGAGGCGCTAAGCAAGGCGTTATACGAGAACCTGAAAAAATATTACGGTCAGCAGGGCTTTATCCAGTACACGGCTGAAGTAACGCCCACTTTCAAAGACAATCCGCAAAAACCTGACGAAGGCATCGCCGATTTCCTGATCACGATCGATGAAGGAAAACAATTCACTTTGCGCCGTTTGGAATTCACGGGCAATACTTTCACTCGCGACAATGTGTTGCGGCGCGAGGTGCTTATTAACGAAGGCGACATCTACAATCAGACGCTGTTTGAATATTCAATCACCCGGTTGAATCAGCTTGGTTACTTCAATCCAATAGACAAAGAGAAGGATGCCGACTATCGCACCAATGACGAAGAAGGACAGGTCGATGTTACCGTAAAAGTATCAGAGAAAGGCCGCCAGCAGATTTCCTTCAACGGCGGCGTTTCGGGAATTGGCGGATCGTTCTTCGGCCTGGAATATTCGACCAACAACCTGTTTGGGCGCGGCGAAGTTCTTTCTATTAACCTGGCGGCAGGGAACCGGCAGCGTTCGTTCCAGTTCTCATTTACCGAACCTTACATCAGGAATCGCCCTGTGAGCGCGGGCTTTACCGTCTTCGCTTACAAGCAAAAGTTCTTCGGCGAAGGAACGTTTCTGTCGCAAAACACCGCCGCGCAGCAGGGATTATTTGGCTCGGCGCTCGACTTCTTTAATACCAGCGAGGAGAACCTGTTCACTCGCACGTCAATCGGAGCGTCACTGTTTGCGAGCACGCCTTTGTCTGAGTTTTATCGTAAACGGCCCTTCACCCAGTTTTCGCGTGTCGGCCTTTCCTATCAAATCACGCAGTCGAGTGTTAAGCAGCCAGCCATTAATATCACGGGCACGGCGGAGCAGTTCATACCGGTCATCTATAATCAGCCTAATATTCTCACCAGTCGGGTGACGGCCAGCTTTGTTTACGACACGCGCAATGCGAGTATCGATCCCACGGCAGGACGCGCGCTATCGGTGGCCCTTGGGCTGGCGGGACTTGGCGGTGATGTGCGCACATACGAACCGACGATCGAATTCACCCAGTTTTACCCAATGCGGAAAAAGAGATCTGAGCATCCTGAGGTTTTCGGATTCCGCATTCTTGCCGGAACCGTCGGCAGTTTTGCTACTTCGAGCAAAATAAGAAACTCAAACTCGCTCGCTTTCGTCGACGGCGTCCCGATTTATGAGCGGTTCTTCCTCGGGGACGAGTTTACGATTCGTGGTTATAACGTTCGCTCGATTAGTCCCGTCACGCCGCTCGACAATTACGTGGCGTCACGCAACGTCGTGCTGGCCACGAATTCCTCGGGCACCCCGATCCCGGCAACCAATGTAGCTCAGTCGCTGGCTGGTATTGGCGTTTTTACAGGACAGACCGGAAGCAACGTAGCGCAGTTGTCGCGCGCGTATACGGCAACCGGCGCCGACACTCAATTGCTCGGGAACTTCGAATATCGCATTCCCATTTTCGGCAGGACAGTAAGCGCGGCGTTATTCGTGGATGCCGGTTCAGCTTTCAATTTGCGCTCGAAACGTGATCAAAGCTTTTCCAGCGAGTTTCTTGCTGACCAACCTTTTCTGACCACGGTTGGTGCGGTCTCCTGTCCCCGGGTTCCGGGAGGGTTTGTGACAGTTAGTTTGACCAGTCTCGCGGCCTGCGGTAACTCTTCAAACCTGGCTTTCGTGCCCACTTTGGGCGCGCTGGTTGCTCGTGACAACCGATTGGTTACGCAGGGTGAACTGAACAGTGCCATCGGCCCCAGCATACCGATAGACCCGCTCACCGGACTGCCCTTCGGCTTTTCTCCGGTCTTTCTTCGAGGCGAAGCCCAGACCGCCACCGTGGCTCGTCTAAATCAGAGTTTATTCGCCAAGTTCGGAGACATTCGCAGTAGCATGGGCGCTGAACTTCGCTTCCAGATTCCGATTCTTAACGTGCCTTTTCGCCTCATTTATGCTTATAATCCCAACGCGCGACGCGATCAGGTGATTAACGGGTTTCCATTCTTCTTTAACGAAAAAAAGAGCGTCTTTCGCTTCAGCGTAGGCCGCACTTTCTAAGAGTTGAAACCGCCTATAGCATCGAGCCAGACGCCACCCGGGCAAACCAAACAGGCGGCATGAACAACTAAGCAGGTTGAGTCAGATCGCCTCTCAATTTAAGGAGCATTACAAGAAAGTTATGAAGATATTTCGTGCGATAGCCGCGGTCGCTTTCTTCGCGGTCGTCACCGCCGGATCCGTTTTTGCGCAACAGTCGCGCACCACACCTGCGCCTGTGCCTACGGCGCCCGCGACAGGCAACGTGCCTGAAAGCAAAATTGCGCTTTTGAATACAGAAGAGTTTGCCGATGAAAAAACGGGCATCCTTCGGCTGGTGACCGCGATGAAACGCGTTGACAACGAATTCACTCCCCGGCGGACTGTGCTGCAGACGCTGCAACAGCAAATTGAGAAAGCGACGGCTGATCTTCAAAAAGCTGCTCCGGTGCAGGATCCGAAAGTCACGCAACAGCAGAATGACAAAATCGAGCAGATGAAAAAGGATTTTCAGCGCCAGGGCGAGGACGCACAGGCGGCCTACAAGAAACGCTGGGATGAAATCCTGGGGCCGATTCAAGATGATATCGGCAAAGCCCTCGATGCTTTTGCCAAAGCGCACGGGATCACGTTGATCCTTGACGTGACTAAGATTCAAGGCATCGTGAGCGCCTCAGATTCTTTGGATATCACCAGGGCGTTTATTACTGAGTTTAATAGTAAGAATCCGGCCACAGCGTCATTGACACCGCCCGAATAACAGTCAGGTGAACAGGGCTTACGCAAAGATGCGGAGGTGCGGCAATTGCGCCCGTCTCCGCATCTTCGGCCTTTAGGCCGATGGAGTAATGGGAATGATGAAAATAAGTTGGGTTGTGATTTCCGTTGCGTTCATGGCAACGTTCGGAGTGGCGCCCGTACTCGCTCAAGGGACGGCAACTCCCGCGCGTCCGCAGGCACCTGCAACGCGACCGACGAGCGTCGCCATACCGGTCACCAAAATTGCAGTAATTTATTCCGAAGCGTTTCAGGATGGAAAGAATGGCATAGCGCGCTTCATCGTGCTGATCAATAAACTAAACGCCGAGTTTCAGCCGACACAAAAAGATTTGAACGCGGCCGCCCAGAGATTGAAGCAGCTTCAGGCCGAAGTTAACAGCGGCACCAATCTGACGCCCGCACAAATCCAGGCCAAAATTGATCAGTTAGATCAGATGAAAAAAGACTACCAACGCAAGGGTGAAGATGCTCAGGCGTCATATCAAAAACGCCGTACCGAGCTATTAGCGCCTTTACAGGATGATGTGGGGAAAGCGCTTGACGCCTACGCGAAAGCGCATGGCATCACCATGGTCATCGACGGCAGTCAGGTGCCTCTGGTCTACGCAGCCGACAGTATCGACATTACCAAGACATTTATCAGCGACTACAACAGCAAAAATCCGGCGACCGCATCTGCCGCAACGCCAAAATAATTTGCGCTTTTGCAGTCATTACGGATTAGCAGCGCATCGGCGTCGATTGATTCTGATCGTCGTTTGATTCTGGAAACGTCCATGCAAACGGTTCTCGACTCAGAGGCCATTAAGAAACTTCTGCCGCACCGTTATCCCTTCTTGCTGGTTGATCGGATTGTTGAATTAGCCCCGCTCCAGCGCATTGTTGGCATCAAGCAAGTCAGCGCTAACGAATCCTTCTTCCAGGGGCATTTTCCCGGGGCGCCGGTAATGCCCGGCGTGCTGGTGATCGAAGCCCTGGCGCAATGTGGTGCCATTCTGGCACTGCGCGAAATCCCGGATCGCGACGAAAAGCTTGTGCTTTTTACCAGCATCAAAGAAGCACGTTTTCGCAGGCCTGTAGTTCCCGGCGATACCTTGATTCTTGAAGTTACAGCACTGCGATTTGGCCCTCGCATTCAGCGCATGCGTGGCGAAGCCAAGGTTGACGGGCAACTCTGCGCAGATGCCGAATTGATGAGCGTGATCGCCGACCGCAAAACCACGACCCAATGAGCGCTCCTACCATTCAAAGCCACCCACCTCAGGAATCGTCGGTGCCAATTCACCCTTCTGCGGTTGTCAGTCCAAAGGCCCAGATCGGGAGCAGGTGTTACATCGGTCCTTATACGATCATCGGCGATGAGGTAACGCTCGGTGATGACGTGCGGATCGACAGCCACTGCGTGCTTGATGGTCGCACGTGCATAGGCGACGAAACGCACATCTTCCCCTTCGTCTCGATTGGCCTGCCGCCCCAGGACTTGAAGTTCTCAGGCGAGGATACTGAAACAAGGATTGGGCGGCACAATCGAATCCGAGAGTTCGTTACCATTCATCGTGGCACGGCAGGTGGCGGAGGACTGACCAAACTCGGCGATGACTGCTTCCTGATGGCGCAGGCGCATGTGGCGCATGACTGCGCTCTCGGCGACAACGTGATCATGGCGAATGCGGCGACGCTCGCTGGCCATGTTATTGTCGAAGACGGCGCAAATATCGGCGCCTATTCGGGCGTGCACCAATTCTGCCGCATTGGCCGCGAGGCTTATATTGGCGGATATTCGGTCGTTGTTAAGGACGCCTTGCCGTTCGCACTCACGGTTGGAAATCATGCTCGCTGCTACGGGCTTAACAAAGTCGGTATGCGACGTCGTGGCTATTCGCGCGAAACGATTGCCGAGCTGCATCACGCATTTCACTTGCTGCTTTCCTCAAAGCTAAACACATCGCAAGCGTTGGAGCGAATCCGCGCGGAGATCAAAGAATCGAAGGAAGTTGATGCACTTGTTGATTTCATTGAAACCTCCAACCGCGGAGTAATCAAGTAGGGTGTAGGGTGTTGGGTCTAGGGTGTTGTCAATACTCGAAAGGAGACTCCCACAAATGCTAAAAAGTTACAGAGACTTGCTTGTTTGGCAAAGGGCGCTTGATCTAGCGATCCTGATTTATCGGTTGAGTGAAGGATTTCCCAAGACCGAAGTATATGGCCTGACATCACAAGTGAGGCGCGCCAGTGTTTCTATTCCCTCCAACATCGCTGAAGGCTATGGACGAGGTAGTCGAAGAGAGTACCTTCAGTTCCTCTCCATCGCTCAAGGCTCGTTAAAAGAATTGGAAACCCAAACTATCCTGGCGCAACGGCTGAATTATGCAACAGCTGCGCAGGCCGACAGAATTCTCTCGGAATCAGAGATCATCGGCAAGATGCTTGGCAGCCTTATTCGATCGTTAAGACCCAGGACGGTGTAAATTCCATTGAAAATCCCAAACTCACAACACCCTACACCCAATACCCTACACCCAGGGAAATACGGTCTAATCGCAGGCAACGGCAAGTTTCCCTTTCTCGTGCTCGAAGGCGCGCACAAAGCCGGGGCGCAGGTTGCAGTCGCGGCTATCCGCGAAGAAACGGATCCTGAGATCGAAAGCATCGCTGACAGCGTGACCTGGGTAGGCATTGGTCAGCTCGGCAAGATGCTTCGTTTCTTCAAAAACGAAGGTGTCAAGAAAGCGATCATGGCCGGTCAGGTCAAACATGTGCAGATGCGCGGCCGGCTCACTGTGGTTAAGATAGCCAAGCCTGATCAGGACATGCGCTTCGACGTTCCGGTAGTTGGAATCCCCACGATTGAGTCCATGATCGAATCCGGAGCTACTTGCCTCTGTCTGACGGCGGGCAAGACCTTGATGTTTGATCGGGAGGAAATGATCAAGCTGGCCAATAAGCATAAGATTGCGATTGTTGCAGTTGAACCTTAAGACTTCATACCTTGACTTGCTCCCGGTTTAGTTATAAAAGTTCACCAGCTGGCAACACACTTCAATATGTTCCTGATTGCCTCGCACCGAAGCGAGCTCTAACTGACTTTTCACGAAAAGGAGTACGAACTATGGCATTACGTTTAGGCGATGTGGCGCCGGATTTCACTGCTGAAACTACCGAAGGCCCAATCCAATTTCACGAATGGATTGGCGGTAACTGGGCCTGCCTGTTTTCACACACAAAGGATTTCACACCCGTGTGTACGACTGAGCTGGGCGAAGCGTCGAGGCTCAAACCTGAATTCGAAAAGCGCAACGTGAGGGTTATCGGTTTGAGTGTCGATCCGGCCGACTCGCACAAGCGCTGGGCCGAAGACATTCGCGAAACGCAGGGAACGGCGCTTAACTTTCCAGTGATTGCAGACCCTGATCACAAGGTTGCGGAACTTTACGACATGATTCATCCGCAGATTAGCGACGTCTTCACCGTGCGCTCGGTGTTCATTATCGGTCCGGACAAGAAGGTCAAACTAATGATCACTTATCCGGCCAGCACAGGGCGCAACTTTGACGAGATCCTGCGCGTGATTGACTCGTTGCAACTGACGGCCGGCTATAGTGTAGCGACGCCTGTCAACTGGAAGAACGGTGATGACGTGATCATCGTTCCTTCCTTGAGCGATGACCAGGCAAAGGAAAAGTTTCCTGGTGGCTGGAAGACTCTGAAACCGTACCTGCGCGTCGTGCCACAGCCCAACAAGCCACAGGCCGAGGCTGCTACAGGCGGCACGACTAAAGTAGCATAGACTTTAGTCTGTGATCGGGGTAGGGCCCACACGGCTTCATGCTGTGACTTTGCCAACGGGACTTTCGAGTAACTGAACAAGGCGCAGACCGGCAAAACATCTGCGCCTTAAGTTTTTCCGCTAGAGCTTCATTTATGGGCGCTCCTCCGCCTCATCCGCATTCATGAAGGACTCGAACATCTACTATCACAGTAATCTCCCTCATTGGCAGCCACCAGGGACGGCCATCTTTCTCACCTGTCGTTTGTATGGCTCTTTACCGGAGAATGTAATTCGACAGTTGAAAGACGCGCAGAGTTTAGTTGAACGCGAGATCGCGAATGCCAAAGCATCGGCTGACAAGATCACGCAACTTAAACTTAATCAATACAAGAAACTGTTCGCGAAACTTGACGCGATCCTCGATCGGGCTGAGAGTGGCCCGCGATGGCTCGGTGAAACTGAGGTTGCGGCCCTGGTTGAGGATGCCCTCCTTCGACGTTACGCCGAACTGTACAGGCTTTGGGCCTATGTCGTAATGGTGAATCATCTCACCTGCTTCTTCGGCCCAAGTCGATAATTCCGGCGGACCGACGTCCAACGGAATCCTTTGTGGCGCTGAGCAGCATTACCAAGAGACTAAAGGGTTACACGGCGCGCGAAGCCAATCGCATACTCCAAAGAACGGGCAAACACTTCTGGCAGCAGGAATCATTTGACCACTGGCCGCGCGATGAGGACGAGTTCTTTCGAATCATCGCGTACATCGAGAACAATCCAGTTAGAGCTGGCCTTGTGGAGCGTCCAGAGGAGTGGAGGTGGTCGTCAGCTGCGGAGCGAATGAGACGTGGCTGGACTAAGATTTTAGCGCTGACATAGCTCAATTGTCGGGCTTCGATGGATCGCAATCGCAATCACAGACTAAAGTCTATGTTACTGTAATCTCATGCGAGCAATCGTAACTACCCGCAACGGTGACGTTGATGTACTGAAAGTAGAAACGCGTCCCGATCCTATGCCTGGGAAAGGTCAGGTCCTGATTCGCGTTAAAGCTGCCGGGTTGAACTTCGCCGACATTCTCGCGCGGCAGGGTTTATATCCAGACGGTCCACCGAAACCTTGTGTGATGGGTTATGAAGTTTCGGGAACGGTCGATGCAATCGGTGATGAAGTCGATCAAACTCTTCTCGGCAAACCAGTCATCGCGATGACGCGTTTCGGTGGGCAAGCTGAACTTGTCGTCGCGCCGGTTGCGCAAATATTTGAAAAGCCCGGACGCTTGACCTACGAACAAGGCGCTGCGATTCCGGTCAATTATCTGACCGCCTGGGCGTTGCTTGTCACGATGGGTGGATTAAAAAAGGACGAAGCGGTGCTGATTCATAATGCCGGCGGTGGCGTCGGGCTCGCGGCTTTAGACATTGCGAAACACATCGGCGCGAAAACTTACGGCACCGCGAGCGCTTCAAAACATGAGTTTCTGAATCGGCGCGGGCTCGACCACGCAATTGACTATCGTAATCAGGACTGGTTGCCGGTGCTGATGGATCTGACCCAAGGGCTGGGAGTCGAGCTCGCCATCGATCCGCTTGGCGGCTCAAGTTGGAAAAAGACGTATAAAGCTTTGCGCACCACCGGGCGAATGGGAGTGTTCGGTATCTCAACAGCGTCAGCTTCCGGCATCAAAGGAAAACTACGTGCTTTGAAAGCGCTGGCGCAAACTCCGCGTTTTCACCCGCTGGCTCTGATGAATCGGAATCGGGGCGTGTTTGGCTTGAATCTCGGTCACATGTGGAACGAAGGCGGAAAAGTTGGAAGCTGGACGCAGGAGATAATGCGCGGCGTCGAAGAAGGCTGGATTCGCCCTCACGTCGATCGCGCTTTTCCCTTCGGTCAAATTGCCGACGCGCACCGGCATATTGAGTCGCGAAAAAATATTGGCAAGGTCGTTTTGGTCCCCTAGTTTAGACGGCGCACTTGTGCGTCGCTAAACCCTGAGGCCGGACAAGTCCGGCCTCTAAACAAATCACCCACTACAGCAAGCGGAGCACCAGTTTTGCTCTGGAGATTTACAGGACAACTGATGCTAGAATGCTGCCCACTTGGAACGGCGGTGACTGTTTCTGAGTCCCATGGCTCAATCAAGAAGTGCAATTGCTCGCACGGGTTTTGGTACGACGTCACGTCGCGATGCGTGGTGGGTCGAGCTGATCCCAGTTGTGCTGGTGCTCGGCGCCTTCACGGTTTACGCGACGTGGAGAACGTTTGAAAACGCTTATTACGAATTCGGTCCCTATCTCTCACCGTTTTATTCCCCTTTAATCAAACCGCGTTGGTGGCCACTGTCGCCGGCGATTCTGATCCTTTGGGCCCCGCTCGGCTTTCGCGCCACGTGTTATTACTACCGCAAGGCTTACTATCGTGCGTTCTTCCTTGATCCTCCGGCCTGCGCCGTCGGCGAGTCGCATTCGCATCGCTATGGTGGAGAAACGCGCTTCCCTCTGGTCCTGCAAAATTTGCATAGATTCTTTTTGTACATCGCGTTACTGTTTTTGATCATCCTCTGGTATGACGCAATCGTCGCGTTCTGGTTTCCGTCAGGCAGCGGCAAAGAATTCGGCATCGGCATTGGTTCGTTGGTGCTGCTCGCTAATATCATCCTGCTGACGGGCTATACGCTGTCGTGTCATTCGCTCAGGCACATTGTTGGCGGAAACATTGACTGTTTCTCGTGTGTGGTTGCCGGCGGGCCACGACATGCAGCCTGGCGCGGCGCTTCCTTTCTTAATGAGCATCACATGCTGTTCGCGTGGCTGAGTCTTTTCTCAGTTGGTTTGGCGGATCTATACGTGCGCCTGGTAGCGTCAGGTGCGATCACTGACTTCAGATTACTGTGACTGAAAAGTACGAGACCCATGAACACGACGTTTTAATCATCGGTGCGGGTGGCGCCGGATTGCGCGCGGCAATTGAAGCGCTGGCATACGGCGCGAGCGTGGGTGTCGTTTGTAAATCGTTACTCGGCAAAGCGCACACGGTCATGGCCGAAGGCGGGATCGCAGCGGCAATGGCTAATGTGGATCGGGCAGATGATTGGCGCACCCACTTTCAAGACACGATGCGGGGCGGCAAGTTTCTGAACAATTGGCGTATGGCTGAGATACACGCGCAGGAATCGCCTGAGCGCGTGCGCGAACTGGAACAGTGGGGAGCCCTTTTTGACCGGACGGCCGATGGGAACATTCTGCAGCGCGCTTTCGGCGGCCATACTTTTAAACGGCTCTGTCACGTCGGCGATCGCACCGGCCTGGAAATGATTCGCACGCTACAGGATCGTGGCGTGCATCAGGGCATCGATGTTTACATGGAGTGCGCGATCACGCGCTTGCTAAAAGATGGTGATCGCGTGGCCGGCGCATTTGGTTATTGGCGCGAGAATGGGCGCTTCGTTGCTTTCAGAGCGAAGTCAATCGTGATCGCTACCGGCGGCATTGGCAAAGCCTGGCGTATTACTTCGAATTCCTGGGAATACACCGGCGATGGCATGGCCTTGGCCTATGACGCGGGCGCTGAGCTGCTGGACATGGAATTTGTCCAGTTTCATCCAACCGGCATGGTTTGGCCGCCAGGTGTGCAGGGAATTCTGGTCACCGAAGCTGTGCGGGGCGAAGGTGGGATACTGACGAATAAAGACGGCCAGCGCTTTATGGAGCGTTACGATCCGGAGAAGATGGAGCTCTCGACTCGGGATGTAGTCGCCCGAGCGATCTATACGGAAGCAAAGGAAGGTCGCGGCACTGAACACGGCGGCGCATATCTAGACATCTCGCATAAACCAGCTGAGTACGTAAAGAAAAAACTTCCGAGTATGTATCATCAGTTTCGCGAGCTCGCCGACGTAGACATCACTAAAGGGCCGATGGAGGTTGGTCCGACCTGTCATTACATGATGGGCGGGATTCGCGTCCATGCTGAAACGGCGCAATCGAATGTTCCGGGATTGTTTGCCGCCGGCGAAGCGGCTGCCGGCCTGCACGGCGCGAATCGGCTGGGAGGGAATTCACTTTCCGATCTATTAGTATTCGGCAGGCGCGCGGGACTGGCGGCAGCAGAATATTCGCAGCGGGTTGGCCAGTCCACGATTGATGCCACGTCCCTCGAGGAAGCCGCTCGTGAAATCCTGGCGCCTTTTGAACGCGAGGAAGGCGACAGCCCTTACCACGTTCACCGAGACTTGCAGGAAACAATGCAGAATTACATCGGCATCTTTCGCAACGAAGAGGATCTGAAACACGGCCTCGATCACATTCAAAGGCTAAAGGCGCGCGCCGCTGGGGTGCGCGTGGAAGGGTCGCGTTTGTTCAATCCGGGATGGCATCTGGCGCGCGATCTTCAGTCGATGTTGGTGGTCTCGGAAGCTGTGGCCTTGAGCGCGTTGGAACGTAAAGAGAGTCGCGGTGCGCATAGTCGGATCGATTATCCGAACTATGATGAGCAATGGGGCAGGCTCAATAACATCATCTCGCGCGATGGGGATCGGATGAGACTGAGCCAAGCTCCGATCGGGGAGATGCCCGTTGAGCTAAGAGAGCTTCTTTCGTAACGGAAATAATTCACCACGGAGACACGGAGAACACGGAGAAAAAACAAAAAGCTAACAAAAGTTAAACAGAGAGGGTATCTCCCACTATGAAACCTCAGGGCTTTATCAGGAGAGATTGACTGGAGAGATTATCGGCGCGGCGATTGAAGTTCACCGCCAACTCGGCCCAGGATTGCTCGAAACGACATATCAGGCATGCTTGAGTCGAGAACTCGAACTTAGAGGCATTTCTTTTGAATACGAGAAGCCTTTGCCTCTGGAGTACAAAGGGGTCAGGCTCGATTGCGGCTATCGCATTGACCTGTTGGTAGCGGGTTTGGTAATTGTTGAGATCAAATCCGTGGAAGCATTGGCGCCGATCCATGAGGCGCAGTTACTCACCTATTTGAAACTTACGGGCGTGAAAGTAGGCCTACTGATTAACTTCAACGTCGTGGTCTTAAAGAGTGGGATTCGGCGATTGGTTCATTAACTCTGTGTTCTCCGTGTCTCCGTGGTGAAATTGGTTTTTGATCTTTTATGCCTGACGCAACTTTCAAAGTCTTTCGCGGCGATATTAACAACGGCGGGCTAGTCGAGTATATAGTCCCGATCGCGCCGGGCATGGTTGTGCTCGACGCGCTGCATTACATACAGGCACATCAGGCGCCTGATCTCGCCGTGCGTTGGAACTGTAAAGCCGGCAAGTGCGGCTCGTGCTCCGCGGAAGTTAACGGTCATCCACGCTTGACCTGCAAGACTCGCCTTGATGCGCTGCCGCTCGACGAGCCCATAACCGTGCAGCCGATGAAATCGTTTCCAGTGCTGAAAGATCTCGTTACTGACGTGTCCTGGAACTATCGCATCAACAAGAAGATTCCTCCGTTTACGGCGAAACCGAACGTCGAATGGAAGATGGATCAGCGCGAAGTTGATCGGGTACAGGAATTTCGCAAATGCATTGAGTGCTTTCTCTGCCAGAATGTCTGCCACGTGTTGCGGGATCATGACAAGAAAGAGCAATTCGGCGGGCCGCGCTTTTTTGTGCGCATCGCTGGACTTGAGATGCACCCGCTCGACGGCATATCCCGGACCGAGCTGCTGAAAAAAGAACTGGGTATCGGTTTCTGTAACATAACCAAGTGCTGCACCGAAGCCTGCCCTGAAGACATTCATATCACGGACAATGCAATCATCCCGCTGAAGGAGCGCGTCATCGATGACTTTTACGATCCAGTGCGATGGTTCTTGAGAAAGCTCTCACGAAAAAGGCGCACGTAAAAGTAGGTAAGCTTGTTCTTATCGCTTAGGTGTTGATAAGCTCGTTTTTATGGGACTCACTCATGTTACCGTGGCTTTGAGAAGCATGAGCTCGCAGAACGGAAAGTACGAAGCTGACTTTCTGGTGGATACTGGTGCGACCGATTCCCTCGCGCCGAGCACTGAGCTCCGAAAGATTGGAATAGAACCGGCCGGAAGGACCGCTTACGAACTGGCGAATGGAAGAGTTGAAGAATATTCCTTCGGATTAGTCGAGATTTCTTTTATGGGCGAAGTAACTGCTGGGCGCGTTATCTTCGGTCCGGACGAAGCTGAGCCGATTTTGGGTATGACGGCGCTTGAATCGGTGGGCATCACAATTGATCCTGCTACACGCACACTGAAACGGTTACCCGCAATCCCTTTGAAATAGCCTAAGCGATTGGTAACGATAGGAAGACGACAGATGCCAGAGTTTGTAAAAGTCGCCAGGACCAGTGACATTCCAGCCGGCTCAGCCAGGATGTTTGAAGTCAACGGCAGAGAGATAGCGCTCTTTAATGTCGGTGGGTCGTTTCATGCCATCGATAACACATGCACGCATGTCGGCGGACCGCTTTGTGAAGGAGAAATTGAAGGTCACGAAGTTACTTGTCCATGGCATGGCGCGGTTTTTGATGTCACAACCGGCAAGGTGCTCGGGCCGCCTGCCGGCGAATCAGTCGGTCGCTATAACGTTAGAGTCGATGGATCGGAGATCGAAATCGAACTATGACGCGAACGTGAATTCACATGGAACCGCAACTTAAACCAATCTCGAAAGACGGCATCCCGGAAGCGATCTCGAAAGCCGAGCTGTATCGGAATCTAAACGAGCCGGGCGAGGCTGAGTCAATCTGCCGCGATATACTGGCTGCCGATCCGGAAAATCAAACGGCGTTGCGCTTGTTGGGACTTTCGTTGACCGATCAATTCACGGGGAATTCTTCGGATCGCTACATCGAAGCCGAGGGTACCTTCCAAAGCCTGAAAGACGAGTACGAGCGGTTTTATTACGCCGGAATTCTTCATGAGCGCCAGGCGAAAGCCCAACTGAGCGCAGGCCGCTCGCCGCACACTGTTGCGCCGCTGTTCGATGAGGCACTCGCCTATTTCGAAAAAGCCGAAGCGATTCGTCCGCATGGAAACGACGATGCGATCCTGCGGTGGAACCGTTGCGTGCGCATTCTGCAAAGCCGGCTCGGTTCTGATTGGCGCAAATTGATCGAAACGATCGACGCCGGCGACAGTCCACCTCTGTAGTCGCGAGGAGCCTGTCTTCGCCTGCTCCTCCGGCCGCTGCATCGGATCAATCTGAGTATAACTATCTTCCGGCCAGGCAGCCCCCTTCGGCTTTATTCAGCAAAGTACTTGACACAGCAGACCAAGGTGCCCTAAAGTTTGGCCATGACCGTTCGGTTGGCACCATCAAGGCCAGAGACCCCGCCTGCTTTACACGATCGCGCGATGAACAATCTGCGTTATATCCGCGAGACCATGGAGCGCGCTTCCTCGTTCACGGCGGTGCCCGGTTGGGGTCAGGTTGCAATTGGGGTCACCGCGTTGGTGGCGACCTATCTGGCTGCGCAGCAGCCGACCCCCAGGGGTTGGCTGGTTACCTGGCTAATTGCGGCGGTCATCGCTTTGCTGATTTCCGGTTGGTCGATGGATCGGAAGGCGCGAGCCGCGGCGACTCCTTTGCTTTCCGGGCCCGGGCGTAAAGTCGCATTCAGCCTGTCGCCTGCACTGGTTGTCGGCGCTTTGCTGACGGTGGTCCTGTTTCGAGCCGGAATGACTGCATCCATTCCTGGCATGTGGTTGCTGCTTTACGGCACCGGCGTGGTAACCGGCGGTATGTTCTCGGTTAGCGTCGTGCCGGTAATGGGAATTTGCTTTATGGTTTTGGGCGCGATCGGACTCTTCGTGCCGATAAATTGGAGTAACTGGTTTATGGCTGCGGGCTTTGGTGGTCTGCACATCATTTTTGGAATTGTGATCGCGAGGAAATACGGTGGCTAAACAACAAGCGCTAAGGCGCGAGACAAAGAAAGCGCAGCCCGAGAAACAACGCCTGCGGCCGGTGCACGGCAGTGCTCCAAACACCATGCACGAAATCGATCGATTGATTCATGAGCGGCTTCGCCTGGGAATTATCAGCGCTCTCGCGGTCAACGAATCGCTGACTTTCAATGAATTGAAGCATACGATTAGAACGACCGATGGCAACCTCAGCGTGCACGCGCGCAAGCTCGAAGACGCGGGCTATATCAGTTGTTCGAAGACATTTCACGGACGCACGCCAAAAACGGAATATAGTTTGACGAGTTCAGGACGACGGGCTCTGGAACGGTATCTTGATCACATGGAAGCCGTGATCGGTCGAATGCGAAAGAAATATTAGGCACTCGCGTCAAAATTTTTTCAGTAAATGCTTTGCCAGGCAAAGCGCTTTACCTGAATTTACGGGGAATTTCATGAACACCAATGTAAATCTCGCGGCGCCCATCGGCGTGCTGGCCCTGCTGGGAACAGGCTTCCTTATATTTGTAGCGACGATCGTATTGGTTCAGTCGCTGATAGTAAGAAAGCGTGGCCGCGCGAGAATCATCTTGATCTTAATACTGATGTTTGCGGGATTTTATATCGCGGCGATTCTCGGATTCTCGCTTGCCAGCCACGAGAAAGTCCTGGCGCGCGGGGAGGAAAAACATTTCTGCGAACTCGACTGTCATCTTGCTTATTCGATTGCGAACGTCCATCAAACCAAGACGCTCGCTGAGGCGCCGAATCAGCCAGTCGCGCGTGGCGTTTACACGGTAATTACGATTAAGACTCGCTTCGACGAAACTGTTCGATGAGCGTGGAAATCGATACGCAGCATCATCACAGAGCGGCACGCCGCTGACGACGCCTTTGCGGCCCGGCGAATCCTACACAACCGATCTCGTCTTCAATCTGCCGCCGGATATTAAGAGCGCCACGCTGCTTATGAACGAAGGCGATTTCATCACCCATTTCGTCATTGGGCACGAAAACAGTCTGCTACATGGCAAGACAAAGTTTCGCGTCGAGGTGTAAATGGAAGACTACGACGTTATTGTAGTGGGGGCCGGTTTGGCCGGTTTGCAATGTTCGCGATTGTTGGGCATGCGCGGTTTCCGTGTTCTTCTGATTGACCGAAAATCCTCGCTCGAAAACTCAATTCACACCACCGGAATTTTTGTGCGGCGCACACTTGAAGACTTCGCGCTTCCAGAGAGTTGTCTTGGTCCGCCCATTCGTCACGTCAGATTGTATTCGCCGGCCCGACGATCGATGGATCTCGTTAGTCCGCATGATGAATTTCGGGTCGGTAGAATGGGCCAGCTGTATCAAAGGCTGCTCGATAACTGTGTTAGTGCCGGAGCTGAATGGACGCCCTCGATATGCTACGCCGGATACTCACAGTTCAAGAACGACATGATCGTTCGACTCGATGGGCCTTCTTTCTCGCGTTGGGTGCGCACCCGCTACCTTGTTGGCGCTGATGGTGCAAGCTCGCATGTGGGAAAAGACCTCGGCCTTGATTGTAATCGCGAATGGATTGTTGGCGTCGAGGAGGTACTCGAAAATGTGCCAGAGAATTTCGTGCGAGTCTGAGCGATATTGTGAATCTACGTGATGCAACACTAGTTGGACGACGCGGTGGCCGCATTCCTGTCGGCGGAGTCCTGCGTCGAATCGCGAATGAGCGCGGGCTTCTGGTCGGTGATGCGGCGGGCGCGGTTTCACCGCTTACGGCAGGAGGCCTCGATCCCTGCATGCGGCTTTCGAGCTTTGCCGCGACTGTGATCGCTGACTATCTCGAAACTGGTGATGCCGGCGTACTCACCGCTTATTCCGGAGAATTGTTCCGCGCAAGATTCGTTTCGCGGCTCTGGATGCGACGATTAATTGCTGCGGCCCGGCGACCTGCATTGATCGAGCTGGGCTGCGCGCTGTTGCGTCTGCCCTTGCTAAATTCGTTCGCCTGGCAAGTCTTCTTTGGGCGCGGCTCGTTTCCGGATTTCGATTTCCGCTTGACGCCGCAACCCGCTGCGAATTAGGGGCCGCCGAAAGTAACCATCTACTGCGCGCAGGTCTAAAGCCAGCCGCCTTTGAACCCTGCCCGTCGCAAGCCATTGACGATGTAAGGGCACTTCTTCATTAATTTCCAGAGGAACTCGCTGCGGTAATTTTCAATCATCAAAACGATTGGTCCCTGGTTGATACCGAAATGCCATGGCGACAGCCATCCGCATTCGCGACATTTTTCATCGGGAAAGGTTGGATTGAAAGTAGCTTCGAGTCCGTAAGGATGGCCGACACCAACTTCGATCTCATTGAAATGTTCGAGAGTTGGAAGAACAATCTCTGAAGCAAACGGCAGGGAAGCAACCACCGCCCAGGGCGCCACTGTGCCATCGTCAGGACCGTCAGGCACGCCGCGCGCAACGTAATCAAAGAAGAACCGCCTTACTCCATCGATCGTTAGTTCGTTTGGACCGGGCCCTTCACATGCAGTGAGGCCCCAGCAAACTTCACTATAACCCTTGAATCCGTGTGGATTTTGTCGGGCGTACTCTTGTTGCGCGTACGTCGCGTGACGGCTGTTTTCGAAATAGTCAGAGCCATGATCGCGCATGAACTCATCCTGGATTCCGCGGAAATCGATCCAGATATGGGAGAACTGATGGGTGAAGAGCGGGCCGGCGAAAAGGTATTCGCGATCATAAATTTTCTTCCATTCATAAGCGGCCGAATGCGCCTGACAACTTTCAATTGGCAGGGAAGAAGACGGCGAGCCCAGCCCGAGAATGTACGCCAAGGTCGACTCGTCGTAACGCTCCCAGCGATAGCGCAGAAAGCCAGTCTCCGGCGTCCACCCATGACTCAGCGTAGTGCCACCATTGATCGCCCAGCGCCAGTCAGCACGACGGTAAAGCTCGTCTGCAAGTTTGCGAATTTCCTGTTCCTCCGCCGAGTCGCGATCGAAATAAGCAGCTGCAGCCAGCATGCCCGCGAAAAGAAACGTGGTATCGATGGTGGACAGCTCGCATTCCCAGGCGCGCCGGCCTGTCTGCATGTCCAAAAAGTGGTAATAGAAACCTTTGTAACCCGTCGCCTCAGGCCTGGTGCTCTGTTCGCTGCCGGAAAAGAAGCGCAACTTTCTTAATGTGCGCTCGATTGCTTCTTCGCGTGTAATGAAGTTACGCTCGACTCCGCAGTGATGCTCGACGGCCATCCGGTTTTGGTGCAGTCCTTTACCAGACCATTCGCGGGATTAACCTCATGGATGAAATATTTGAAAGCATCGGCTTCCAGGGTGGATAAAAGTTTTTCTTGTTGGTCGGAAAGCGCTGTCATGGCCTGAGGTGATTCTAACGTCTGTTAGCCACACAGCAAATGCTGGAGAATGGGCGCCGGCGGCTCGGTTACACTTGATGATTCATGACGTCGAACCTGAGTTTCACTTTGTGTCGAACGCGAATCAAAGACCATTACTGGAGCCTCTATTTCACTTGTGGCCCATGATGTCGAAGGTGAACTTAACTTTATCGCGAACACGAATCATGCCGTGCATCGCGGAAGTAGCTTTAACTTTGAAGTCACTCCGATTGATGCTGAATTCACCCTGAGCTCGCAGGTCATTGCCGGTTACCGTTGCTTTAGTCGGGATCGTGATTTGCCGCGTCACGCCATGGAGCGTTAGATCGCCACCGATCTTCAGGTCATACTGGTTGGCGCCGGTAGACTTGCCGGTCACCGCTGTGCTGCGAAAAATAATATCAGGATATTTGGCAGGCTCGAGTACGATTTCCCGCAGCTCTTTGTTGATTATCCCCTTTTGCGCCTCCGTGAAAACGCTGCTGGTTTCAACCATCGACTCTGTTTTAGCCGTGATCTGAAGTGAAGAAGCCGTTATCGAATCCGGACTTAATTGAGCTTCGCCTGTGAAATCGCGAACCGCAACCAGATGGTCGTGGCCTTTGAACCAAAGCAGGCCACCGGCTAGAGCATGAGCAATGAATTTGCTTTGCGAGGCGTCAAGCCGGTAGCGTTCGGCCGCCACGTTTGCGGTCGGGAAGGCTCTGTTGCTTGGCAATTCTTCGCCCTTGGCCGCGGCCGTCGCTGAGCGATCAGCATTGCTAATCAGCAATGATGCGCGGCTGGCGCGATTGATTTCATGGCCGACTCCACCCGCAACAATCCCGATCGCAAGCGCGAGTCCGAGAAACTTCGATATACGCATAACACCTCTTCCTCTTTTCTACTGCCTCACCCCGATTACGCTCAGGAGAGCTACGTCGTGAATCCGGCCGGGGCGCGCCGGCGGAATAAAGAGTCAAGCGAATAACGATTCAGATCAACCAGCCAAAGCAGCACAAAATTCACTAACACATACTGAAGATTGTGAGCCACGATGGCAGCCTGACCGAGAATGACCACGCCGAATGTCAGCCCAATTAACAGCAGACCAGATAAAGTTAAGCCGACGCGCGTGAACAATCCGAGAAGAATTAGAGCGCCTGAGATTGTTTCCGCGAAGGGAATAAAGTAAGCGAACGGCATCACCATCGCCGCCGGCAGCTTGCCCGAAAACTGTTGATTCATACCACCGACGAAATTGCTGATGCCACCCATGAACTTGCCGATACCATAAAACAAGAAGATCACGCCGAGCGTGATCCTCATTAACGCGTACGCGATTTCACGATGCTTCATATGTAAACTCCTGAGTACACCGG
>WNGE01007204.1_pt1 | contig 26274 bp, 29 predicted proteins | sample 5400651 | NCBI WGS metagenome assembly WNGE01 (sample SAMN13153370, study PRJNA577476) | soil metagenome | isolation source: 60 cm soil or saprolite under grassland replicate 2 | place: USA:California | collected 2016-06-15 | reverse complement strand
CTTTTGGGGATGGGCCGAGCATATTCTCATTGCTTGAAAGCTTGTACACCTCGCCGTTGGTTTCTTCCCTCGTGCTGCCGCCTTTGTAAGGAACTGCTTCAAGAATATGCGGTTTAAATATTTGTATGTTGCCTGGTGTTTCTGTCATGTTCATTTTTTGGGCTAATAGATAAGAGTACCTGCCAGGCTTCGGTTACTTTATTTTTTTCCAGAAGAGAAATCGCGTAGTCCTCTACTCTTTTTTGTCTTTCGGTTCCGCCGAAAAAACAGTGCAATGCTTCGATCATTTCGTTTTTATAATTAGGGTCGCGCTCAGGTAAAACAGGGACTGCGGCGAGCTGACCAAGATGGTTGCCGGTGAGCACCCTGCCGAAACGAATGTGGGCGGGCAGGGAATCTATTCCAATTCCGGGCCTTGCCGGTTTTTTTACTTCAAAGATGCTCTCTTCATTTGCCCTGCAATACAAGTTGTCACCCATTCTTGCAACGAGGTCAAGTTGCTTCGCATTGATTAATTTATCGGCATCAAGCAAATGTTCTTTTATATGTGCACACAATACTTCACAGATCACGAGTTGCCCGGCGCCTCCTTTATTCCCAAGAGATTTTATCTCCATTACTTCACACTCCAGTTGAGCCGGGCTTTCACGCACCATCGGAGGTCGTACAATGGCAGCACGTTCTTTTGTAAAGCCTGCTTTCATAAACTCATCCACGCCTTTTTCATAATCGGAGCTTGCAAGCGATACCTGCTGCACCATATCATAAGCGACCATATTGATAACGACTTTGTCAACCGTGCTGGCAAAACAGATCGGTCTTGGTCCCACAAGATGCTGCAGCCAGTATTGCTTTTGCGATGGCGAAAGGGTATGACAATCAATTAGCATGTACCTTATCTTTAACCATGTAACGGGAATATTTGGACAGCAGGTGAAAAAGCATGTCCCGCGTCATAGCGTCAAGGCCAAATTCCGGTTTCCACCCCCAGTCCCTTCGGGCAGCTTCATCATCAACGGAGGCGGGCCAACTGTCCGCGATCTCCTGTCTTTAATCCGGCGCATAGTCAATCGTAAAACCGGGTACGAATTGCTTAATTGAAGCAGCAATCTCCTGCGGCGCAAAGCTCATGGCTGAAAGGTTATACGATTTGCGTACTTCGATCTTTGCCGCAGGCGCTTCCATCAGTTCCATCGCAGCACGGACAGCATCGGGCATGTACATCATGGGAAGGGTAGTCGCCTGCTCTAAAAAGCATGTATAATAATGATCCTTCAGTGCAGCATGAAAAATATCAACGGCATAATCGGTAGTGCCGCCACCCGGAAGTGAGCGATGGCCGATCAGACCGGGATAGCGCAGGCTGCGTACATCAACAACAAACTTTTTGTGGTAATAATTGCAAAGCGATTCCCCTGCATGCTTGCTCATCCCATAAATGGTCGAAGGTTCACCCGTACTTTCCTGCGGGCAATCATATTTTCGGGCACCGGGTCCGAAAACAGCAATTGAACTCGGCCAGAAAAGCTTTTGAATATATCCTTCATGGGCAAGCTCAAGTAAATTGACAAGGCTTTGCGTATTGATGTGCCATGCCATAGCAGGATTTTTTTCACCGGTGGCAGAAAGCATGGCGGCCAGTAAATAGACTTCTGCTATTTCGTGCTTTTTCAAAACTACTTTTATGTCTTCCGGGTTAAGCGCGTCGAGTTTTTCATGATGACCTTCTTTTAATAAATGATCGGGTTCACGAAGGTCAACAGTGACAACGTTATCAATACCGTATTTTTCACGAAGTGTAATAGTTAGGTCGGTTCCGATCTGTCCGCAGGCGCCAATGATCAGTCGTTTGTTTGCAGGCATTCTTCTGTTTTTTTAAGTTTTAAAATCGAGTAGTGCTCTGATTCTTTTACAATTGTATTGGAAAGCGTTCCAAGTCCGTCAATTGTCAGCTCTATTGTGTCATCCTCCTGCAGCCACTGTTCAACTGCACCAGAGTACATTCTTTTCCTCGTGCCGTTGAGTTCAAGAAAACAACCGGTGCCCACCGTACCGCTCCCAATTACATCACGCGGGTAAAGCGTAACGCCGTAAGACGCTCTTTCAATGATCTCGGCAAATGTCCAGTCCATATCCTTTAAGTTGCCGCGGCTGACTTCAACGCCATTGACAATGGCTTTCATTTCAAGATCCCAGCAAGTTCCGGTATGACCTGCTTTGCAGGGAGCAGCATGATGCTGCAGTTCATCGGGGGTAACGAGATAAGGTCCAAGCGCTGTCGCAAAATCCTTTCCCTTCGCAGGTCCGAGGTTCAGCAGCATCTCTTCAGTTTGCAGGGTGCGGGCGCTCATATCATTCATGATCATAAGACCACCGATATAGCCGTCAGCATCTTTTGCTTTTATGTTTCTTCCTTCTTTGCAGATCACAACAGCACATTCAAGTTCAAAATCGAGCTTGTCAAAATGATCGGGCATGCAGGAAATTTCTCCCGGCCCCTGTACGCTTTGGTGATTGGTAAAATAAAAGACAGGATACTGGTCAAACTGAGGGATCATGGGCAGACCACGGTTCCTTCTTGCATCAGCAACATGCTGGCGAAAGGCATAACCGTCACGGCAGGAAGTCGGGTGGGGAACAGGGGAGAGCAGTATAAGCTCCTCAATGGCGATCCCTCTTGTAAAAGGAAGCAAGTTTCCTCGCAAACGTTGCAGGGCCTTCTGTGCTAGTGGATATTGCGCATCCCAGTGCTGCAGGAAAAGATCCATCCTGAAAAGCAAATCTTTGTGCAGGCTGTTCATATCATAAGCCTTGCCCTGGTGCAGCACTGCGAGTTGCTCACGCCCGTTTCTTTGTAAGTAAGAAATTAATTTCATGTTTATAGATTATCCCCTCTCCGAGGGGGTTGGGGGGAGGTTATAGATTCCCCCTCCTCGCCTGTTCCCGCTCAATCGCTTCAAACAAGGCTTTAAAATTTCCCGCACCAAAACTTTTCGCTCCTTTACGCTGGATGATCTCAAAAAATAAAGTAGGACGGTCTTCAACAGGTTTTGTAAAAATTTGCAGGAGGTATCCTTCCTCATCCCGGTCAACCAGTATACCCAGCTTACGCAAAGGCTCAATATCTTCTTCGATACTGCCCACGCGATCCGTAAGTTCGTTATAATAGGCCGCAGGCGGCGGGGGTAAAAATTCAACCCCTCTTGCCTTCATATTCTCTACGGTACAGACAATGTCACTGGTGGCAAGCGCGATATGCTGAACACCTTCCCCCTCATAGAATTCGAGGTATTCCTCCACTTGAGATTTCTTTTTTCCCTTTGCAGGTTCATTGATTGGGAACTTTACATAACCATTGTCGTTACTCATGACTTTACTCATAAGCGCTGAGTATTCTGTATTGATCTGTTTGTCATCAAAGGAGAGAATATTGGTAAAGCCCATGATATCCTCGTACCATTTTACCACGGGCAGCATCCTGTTCCAGCCTACATTACCTACGCAATGGTCAACGAGCAATAAACCAGTTGGTGGAGGAGCATAATCAGGTTTCCATGGAACATAACCCGGCATAAAAACACCATGATAATTTTTGCGTTCGACAAAAAGATGCACGGTGTCGCCGTAGGTACAGATACTGCTTAGCGTTACTTTACCATGCTCATCCTTATGCGTCGAGGGCCCGATGTATCCCTTTGCACCTCTTTTGGTTGTTTCAATAAAAGCTTCTGTCGCGTCTTCTACGGTAAGCGCAATGATCTTGACCCCGTCGCCGTGCTTTTGAATATGCGTGGAAATGTGATGGCGTGATTGCAAAGGAGAGGTAAGCACAAGACCAATCTTTCCCTGTGCGAGCACATAGGAAACTCTATCCCGTACACCAGTCTCGGGACCGGCATATGCCAAAGATTGAAAGCCAAAAGCCGTCTTATAATAATGGGCAGCCTGTTTGGCATTTCCCACATAAAGTTCAATATGATCCGTACCATACAACTGCAGAAAATCTATGTTTACGGCAGGAATATCCGTGCTCAATAAGGAATTATTCATACACAATGATTAAATGAAAAAAGTATGAGATAATCGGAAGGTTTAGGAATTATTTCAATACCGAATCGGTAGCAAGCATCATCACCAAAAAGATATAGTGGACACGCTCATCTGAAAATACCTTATGGGAATAGTCTGGTCTCATTGGTTTTTAAAACAACTTCAAAAATAAAGTCATGCTAATATCTTTAATGAAAGAATACACCAAATACCCTAATGCGTACACAAAAACTAGTATAATAAGGACAAACCACGGCTATTCGACACAGGATTTTCTTTCAATTGACGAAAGGTTTGGCTCGGATGGCACATCGGCACGGCAGAAAGGGAACTCACGGAACTCGTGGAAGCTGCCCACGCCCGCGGTTTGTACGTGATCCTCGATATTGTTATCAATCATTCTGCAAGGGTATTTGATTATCTTTCGAATGGCAATACGAGAATAGAATTTAAGGATGCAAACGTTATGTACCTTATTGCACGATTTGATGTGGATGGCTTCAGGATGGACACGGTAAAATATATTGAACCAGACATTATTGAAATGTTTGGCAACGCTTTGCGCGAGTTTGCATTCAGCATAGGAAAACAGAATTTTTTCACTTTCGGAGAGATCTATGATGATGAGCAAACAATCAATAAGTTTGTTGGAAGACACTCAGAGAATATAGAAGGCTTTGGCGTTGACGCAGCTCTCGACTTTCCCTTATTTTATAAATTGCCGGGAGTAGCAAAGGCAAATATAGATGTGGCAGAGATCAGAAATGTTTTCAGGGACAGGAAAAATGCAGAAAGGGAGCTCTTGAGCTCACATGGCGAGGCTGGGAAATATTTTATCAGCTTCCTCGATAACCACGATCAGAAAGAAAGGTTTAATCATCCCAATACCCCGAAAGAACAGGTGTTGCTGGGACTGGCTGTACTTTTCTGTCTGCAGGGTATTCCCTGTCTCTATTACGGGACAGAGCAAGGTTTGAACGGAACAAAAAATCCGTCAGGTGATCTTCAGCTTGGCGATAATCAGGAGGCCGTTCGCGAAGCTTTATGGGGTAAGGTACCAAAGGCCTTTGATGATCAAAATTTCTTTTATCTGCACCTGCAACTGTTAAGTAAACTTGGCAATAGTGAACCTGCGCTGAAATTCGGCAGATTGTACTTCCGTGAAGTGGCAGGCAACGGAAAGGATTTTGGTCATTCGACAGGTCGTGGGGGAATAATCGCGTTTTCACGAGTTCTTTCCGGTCGTGAAATAGTGGTTATCGCTAATACAAATGCGCATACTTCAGATCCTCCCTTTGATGGTTTTGTGATAATGGATTTGGATATCAACCGCTCAGAACCCTTTATAAAAGTGGCTTATAGCAATATGGGGACAACCGGGCAGGAAAAAGCGCAGTTATTAGAAGACGCCCGTTTCTTTACCGACACTGTGACCATAGCGGAAACGGCAGCGATGCATGTAAAGCTCCGGCCGATGGAAGTTCAGGTTTTAATACCGGTTTAAGATCCTTGTTGTTGACCAACTTCTCAATACATTACCTTTTGCAGCCCGGACTCACTTTAAGAGAATATTGGGTGCATTAATGTTCTTTCTGCAGGATAATTAACATCTTTAACCCTTAAGCTGATCTTCCCTAGCCTTTTTTCTTCAATTCCTCAACCTGATTAGCGAGGTAACCAACTTGTTTGGTTAAGCCGGCAACAGCTTGAATGATTTGCTCAATTCTGGGATCTGGCCTGCCTAAGTTCCTGGGATCAAACACTCCATCATTTTCTATTTTTTCGACTTTAACTTCTTTGAATTCACCCTTTTCATATTTCTCAAACTTCTCAGGCTTTTCGAGCTTTTCGGGTTTCTCCGGCTTTTCAATCTTTTCGGGCTTTTCGAACTTCTCACTCTTGAAGTCCTTGATCCAATCTTTAACCACTTCGGGAAACTCTTTATCAAAGAAATCCTTCAAAGAAGTTTTGCCTACTTCAAAATTCGGGTTTTTGCCAGTCAGAAAACCCAGGATCGCTGATAACTCACGCACGTGTAACTCGTTAAGTGGCGTGTCGAGATTGATACGCACTTCAGGACGGTCTTCCTTCGGGACGAATGGTTCCCTGGACTCGTCACTCATTGATGTGTCTTTTTTTGTTTTTGCCATGATACATCCTCCTTTATTATGTTGGTAATTTAGATTCATTCAGTTTCATCGCACCATTATGAAGCAGGTTGGCAAGTGCTGTGCTAATGGGCTGACCACTATATTTTTCATAATACAAGAAGCCGGGACTTGGATTCACCTCAAAACAATAATAATCACCTTTTGGAGTTTCTTTGAGATCAATACCCGTCATTGCTAGGTTTAATTTCTGGGCAAGACGCAGGCATGACTCAGCGATAGCTGATGGCAATATCATCGACTCCATCGCAACAGCTCGTCCTTCACGATTAGCGTAACGATAATCCACAACCTCCGAATGCACACGAGTAGCAAAAATTTGATCGCCTACGGTATGTACCCTTACATTCTCCCCGGGAATGAAGGCCTGAAGCTGTGCCGGACCGTTCTGCAACAAACCCAGGCGTTTCAATTGCTCGGGTTCCAGGCGCCTGACGATAGAGCGAATACCACTCAGGGACTTGTAAATAACCTCGCCCTGATTATCCTCATAGAAGCGACGTGCCGCGATCGGGTCATTGGTGACAAGAGTTGGCGGTGTTAACAGACCATATTGTCGTACCAATAATGCCTGATAAGTCTTGCTATTATTGGACATACCTCCTCCGTGACGGTTGACCATCAGACAGGGTAGGTCTTCGAATAACGCCATCAGGCCTGTGTCATATTCGAAATACATTAATGGCACAAACTCGGAGGCAATATTAGGCGGGAGCATACGACCTTCCGGTCCGGGATAACGGGTATAGACGGCTGTTATCTCACTCAAATCGAGTTTCCAATCAGGACCTGCGATGTAGCCACTGAGACCAGAGTCTTGCCAGTGCCACTTAATCCGAAAGCCGGAAGGATAGCATCCCAAATCGAGTAACCGGTACGGATAGCCACAGTCCGCTAACCGGGCACATACTAATTCGGTCACAGTATCAGCCAAACCACCACAGACAAGAATCATAAAAGGCTCCTTTTTAGAAGATGCACAGCATCCTTATGACTATAATCTATTTCCGCCGTTAAGAGATCAACTATCCCCTCAATTATCTCGTGCCGGGCTGATTCTTCAAAATGGTCAAAACAAGGATATGGCTCAACGGCTATGACACCAAGGCCTTTAGAGGTGAAAGCTAAGGCAAGTTCTACGAAGTCCAGGCCTATCGTCTTGGCGAAGTATCGCAAGGCAGGCTCAAGTAAAGTTATTTCGGAAGATACCTGACTTCCCTTTACTACTCGTTCGCCCACCACACAGACAAATTGCGCCTCTCCATGTGCATGAGTCAGGCAAACGGGTGTGTATCGTTGCACGGCGGCCAAACCGGTCCAGTCTTCCTCACTGGTTAATAAGTAACACACATTACCTGTAAGTGGTTTGTAGACGGCACTATTCCCTTCAGTCGGAGAAACATGTTCAAAGGCACGGGCTTCGTGCTCCACATTAGTTATTAATGACTCTGACGCAGGAAGGGAGCAACGCCGCAACAAGGGTTGCCAGGACAAGAGGGGAGCATTGGGGCGATACCATATCGCTGCGGGGTAACGATTGACAACAGGACAAGGTAAACTCCATAGCCATCCGAGGAGCGCTGCCTGCGTTTCTGCTAGTGTGTAAGCCAGGTCAGCAGGCTCCCAGCCGTTTGAGTCAATCCAACTGGTACTGCGTACGAATACTCCTGTAATCTGGTTATCAAAAATCGGTAGCTCTGCATCCCATAACTGACTCTCGGATTGCTCGTTATTCAGATGCCATACAAAGCGTGATGGATAGACCAGGGGGCTGGAAATAATCCGGCCCTCAAGACTACGTGCTTTTAGCATAGTGTAAACACTCAGGCACCAGGGATCCCGATAATCACCTAACAGCAGATACATAGTCCCTCCTCCTTATCTATTTAAAAATCGATTTATTAGAACTCACACGAAATAAACTAAGTTTTTATGGGGAATCATCAAACCAGTCAGTTTTCGAGCAAAGACGAGTATCTTCTTTTTCTTTTCCAGTCATTGAATATAAAATAACACATTAATCGAAAGTAGTTATCTTAACCGAGTTAATTTCCCTTCTAATATACTCATTCCATTTTGAGATAAAAAGAGTAGAAACACCTAATTTTTCCAGCACGAAAAACATTAAGCAGTTTTACGAATATTTTTTTTCTTCATCAGGTTTTCGCTGCAATAATTTTACAATGTTAGTAAAACCAGCTATGCAACGAATGCAGAAAGAATTGTATTCTAATATCAGTTCAAAGCAAGTGATTATTAAAGGTCAGTATAAAATGCCTCACAGCACTTCATGATGAATCCCGGTCGCTCTATCCGTTACCTTTACCACACATCCGTAATGGAGCGGAAATACTGTAAAAGAATCCTGCAGCGGGGCATTCGTAATATGAGATAGAATACTTCTGATCACTCCGCCGTGAGTGATAATGGTAGTAGGTACATTTAATAGTACGATCCGGTCAAAGGATTTTAACGCTCTTGTTTGCAGGTTCAAATAACTTTCTCCTCCCGGAATAACCGTGTGGACAAAATCATTCATCCATGGTTGTAATTCGAACTGAGGAATATCATTCCATTTTTGCAGTTCCCATTTGCCAAAATGAATTTCTTTTAAGTCATCATCTGTTACAATATCATGATGCGGGAATAAAAGTTCTGCGAGTTTCTTACAGCGTTTCAAAGGGCTGCTGATAACATACTTAACAGATGATGGAAGGCATACAGCAATTCGTTTTGCTTCTTCTTCAAAACTCTCTGCCACATCTATATCGCTCTGACCGTAGCAAACGCCGTGTTCAACGGCTGGTGTAGTATGGCGTATCAGGTAAATTTCCATATTACAGTTATAGTGAGATAAATAATTACTTCGCATACCTGTTGCACAGCACCCAGGCAATCACCGGTGTAGCCTCCTATCCATTTATTAAAATACCAACCTAAGTATAATCTTGAGATCAAAACACATGGAAGTACCAGCAAATAAGAAAAAGGTAAAAGGAACATAAGTATTACCACAGGTATTGCACCAACGATCCATTCGTGCCATAACAATTTACTACTGGCTAAAGGCTTGCTTTTTGATGTTTGAGTATCTGAAACATATTCATATTGTTGTAGCATGGTTACAGCTGCAAACCGGCTGAGCGTGTGAGACCATATTATTATGGCAAACCACCTTACGATAGAATGAGTATCGAATTTTAATGTAAGATCAAGTTGTTTAATGATCTCTTCTAACAAAAAAAATTTTATGCTAAGTATTGCAATCAATCCAATTACTCCAAAAGTTCCAAGCCTGCTGTCTTTCATTATGGCGAGTATTTTGTCTTTTGTCCAGCCACCTCCAAAAGCGTCGCACGCGTCTGCAAAGCCATCTTCATGAAAAGCACCTGTTGCGAGGATACCTGTAACCATTCCAAGCAGAACAGATACTTGAGTGCTGAACAAGTAAAGAAACAAAAATGTTGATAAAGCTGTAATAGCTCCAACTATTACTCCTATCCATGAAAAATATTTTGATGATCTCTGCAGGTATTCGCTGCCATGATCAATATAACGGGGTACTGGCAGGCGCGTAAAAAACATCATGGCAGTAAAGAATAATCTTGCTTCATAAAAAATAATCTTTTTCATTTTTCACTTCTTTTAAACAGAAGATACCCCGGCGCTTTCAAAACTTGCCATTTCATTTAAAAAATTTACGGCAGATTGTATTAATGGTATTGCTAATGCTGAACCGGTTCCTTCGCCTAACCTCATACCTAAATTGAGTAAAGGTCTTGCGTTGAGATAGGCGAGCATTTGTTCATGTCCTTTTTCTCCGCTTGTATGTGCGAAAACGCAGTTCTCTAAAATATGAGAGTTGAATATTTTTGCCGCAAGTAACGCGGCGGTGGAAATAAACCCATCAACAACAATTACCATATTTTCATGTGCTGCTTGTATGTATGCTCCTGTCAGCATCGCAATTTCAAAGCCGCCCACTTTACTCAGCAATTGTATAGGGTTGTGAGCATGATGCTGCAACTCATGAAATGTATATACTTGTTGCAGCTTTTTAATTTTTGTTTGCAGTTGCACATCATTTGCGCCTGCTCCTCTTCCCGTACATGCTTCAACCGATAATTTGGTAATGGCGCTCATAATTAAAGAAGCAGATGAAGTATTACCAATTCCCATTTCGCCAAAACCAATGCAGTTACAGCCTGTACGAGCTATTTGAATCACGATCTGTTTTCCTTTTTCAATTGCCAATATTGCCTCTTGCTCACTCATTGCATTTGTTTCTGTATAATTCTTTGTACCATTTGCAATCTTAGCATTGATAAATGCAGGGCATTCTATTCCATTAAAATCACAATTTACTCCTGCATCAACTACTTTTAATTGTAGGTTATACTGTTTACAAAACACATTGATCGTGGCGCCTCCGTTTATAAAGTTGAACACCATTTGTGCAGTAACGGATTGTGGATAAGAATTCACCAAACCTGTTGCCGCAATACCATGATCACCGGCAAATACAACGATATGCGGATGCTCAATAGAAGGATGGACCGTTTGCTGTATCAACCCGACCTGCAAGGCGATTTCTTCCAGCCTTCCCAATGCGCCTAATGGTTTTGTTTTATGATTGATGATGTATTCTAATTGTTCTTGTAGTGATTTCATTTAAAAATTTTAAAGTGGTAGGAGATCGCAGAAATAAAAACCATATTGTGATGTGTCGGGAGTGGTGTAACAACTATTGTCTGTATTCTTTGGTGCTTCATATAAGCGGCGCACGATTTCACCTTTTGCAAATGCGACAGGTTCTTTAAATATCGGCCCGTCAAAGACGAAGGAATGAAACTCTCCATTTTCTCCACATACATCAACGCCAGGTGGATGATCATTTATAAAAGATTCATCAATCATCCGTCCGCAAAAACTTTTGTCCAGATATTTTTCATTTATGCAAACAATAATGGATTTAAAGTCAAGCTCGATAAATTCTTTTATTAATTCTGTTGTATCAATTTTCCATAATGGAAAAGCGCATTCAATGCCCGCTTCTATTAATTTTTTCTCACGATATAATTTTAGATCTTCCAAAAAAATATCACCAAATATGGCATGGGTATAACCTGCTTGCCTCAACTCGTTTACTTTGAGCAGCATGTGCTGTTCGTATTCTTCCATGCCGGCTTGTTCAGCGAGTTCAATAGTTTGCAAAGGAATGCCTATGGACTCACCCTGTGCCTGCAACAAAGCTCTTCTTACACCGTGCATGGATATACGGTCATGAACTTTATTTACACTGGTAAGCAACTGCGTAATATCAAACTTTCCTGACTCAATCGCTGTATAAACAAAGCGCGGAATCCTTGCCACCACTCCAATTCATATAAGCTGTTATCATTGTTTGTCTTTTATTGTTACAGGAATGCCACTAATCATGAGTACTACTTTGTTTGCTTTAGACGCAATGTATTGGTTCGCCCAACCTTGCAAATCTGTAAATCTTCTTCCGGTTTCTGTTTCTGCATGAACACCCATTCCTATTTCGTTGCTGATAACTAAGAATGTTGCAGAAATGTTTTGCAAAGCATCTATTTCATTTTTGATGGCTTGTAAAGATTGATATGTATCACATTTGTATAAAGAAAAAAAGTTAGTGAGCCAAAGCGTTACACAATCAATTACAACTACTTTGTTTTCTAACGAAAGTTTACTTACATACAGTTGCTCTTCAATGGTTGTCCAGTTTTTATCTCTGTCTGCAATATGTCGTTGCACCCGTTGTTTAAAGTCTTCATCATTTGCATAAACTTTTGCGGTGGCAACATAAACAGGATTGGCGGACAGTGCCGATGCCTGTTGTTGTGCATAATTGCTTTTACCGCTTCGTGCACCGCCGGTAATAAAGATTAGTGTTGCTTGATACTTATCATTCATTTGATAAAACTTTCTTTTATGCAAAATGACCTGGGGACACGTCACTTGTTGCCACAAGTACTACAGACGAAGGGATTTCATAAGGAACGATTCTATGAAATACAAAAGCCGGATCATAAAAATCATTTTGAAGTAGATTACAATAGTAGCAAACCAAGGTTCGGCTCACAATAAATTAAATTCAGGAACATGCCTGCACACATCAATAAATTTACTTTTCAGATGTTCAGGAACTGTAAATAAATCAGGATGAAATAATGCAGCGAGCAATTCAATACCATCTGTTAATGTAGATGCACTTGGCTGTGTAAACAAATCGTAATCTACCAGATAAACCTGCTTACGCTTAACCGCCTGCAATTGATGCCATCCTTCTTTTTGTTTAAGCAGATACAGTTCTTCTGACGAACGTTTTATTTCAAAACCGCAAGGAGCAATCACCAATATTTCAGGATTATACTTTACAAATTTTTCCCATGCTGTTACTATCGAATCACCACCAGGGTTGCTAAGCATGTCAATGCCTCCGGCCTGTGCTATTTGAAAAGGAATCCAATGTCCACAATTATAAATTGGTTCAATCCATTCCAATAACGATACGCGCTTAAGTGGCATCCGCTCCATACGCAAAGTGTTGAGAATAGCATCTGTTCTATTCTTTAAAGCAGAGAGATAACTGCTGCGGTACACTGTGTATCTATCTGGCACACTTCACAAACATCCTGCGTGAAAATAATATCTGGCTGAATTTGCTCCAGCAATGCTTCTTCTACATAGTAGAGACTTCTTCCCTGTGCTTTGGAAGCAGAAAATATTTTGTCAATTTCAATACTGGAATATTTTTTTCCTTCGAGCATACAGCGCACGAGCTTTGGCTTTTCCTCTATTGCCTTTGGAAAACATTCAAAGGTTACACCATAAAGAAAGTGTTGAAGACCCATATCATATATCATCTTTGTTGCAGCAGGAAGAAATGAACAAGCTTTCATAAAAAATGTTTTTGCAATGACTAAATAAAATGAGAATTTATATCGCTCCTGTTATTTTTAATTGAGGATATTTTTGCTTCATCCATTCAAAAAAGCCAAACATAATTGTTCCATAAATTAAAGTGCCTGCAATAAATCTTAATTCGTATGGAATAGCTGTAAGTAAACGTTGCTGATATAATGTAAATCCTGCCTCAAAAGATTTTTCATTTAAGCATCCTCCAATATCAGAAACAAGCCAATGAATAATTGTAGCGACAATTACAGCTAAAAAAATATTTTTTATAGTGGCGTCTTTAATGATGATTTTTCCTGCGAGTGTTATTAGTGCAAAGGCACCATAAGTCCAATACCAGCCGCTATAAAGCAGGCCAGACCTGAACTGTGATAAAACAGTAAAGGAGAGCACGACATCACTAATGAACAATGAAAATAGCGGGAAGATAAATGGTTTCACTTTGCCTGTAAAATAAGCGCCTCCAAATAAAGCCATTGCACCAATAGGCGTAAAATTGGAAATCGGACCTAAATGATCAGTGAAATTTGTAATTAGTCTCAGGATAGCTACCACGCAAATTGTTATCAACAGAATGATTGTGCGCGGATTGATTTTTTGCAGTGACATAGTTGGATTTTTTAAACGTTGATGAAATTTATTTTTACAGTTTGATTGCAGCGCCTGCCATCATATTAAATCTCTTGCTATTGTAACCGGGTATATCAAAATATCGTTGCGCAGTAATATTGTGCAGGTCGGCAAAGACGCGAACATTTTTAATAACCTCATAAGCAATAAAAAAATCCAGTGTGTGATATGCGGGTTGTTTGTCGGGGCCTGCATCATAAGGGCCTTTCAGGCGAGACCCTACATTTTTAAATGAGGGCATTATAGTTAATACTTTAAGTAGCTCTAATGTAAGCACACTGTTCACAACAAATTTTGGTCTTCGATACAGGTTACTAACTTTTATCTTGTCCTCCGTTCCTTTGCCATTAACAAAAGAGAAATTATTACTCCAGTTACCAAACTTTGATAACTGAATATTACTTTCAATTTCAAAACCGTAATCATTTTGTTTGTCCCTGTTTACATATTTACTGCCATAGGTCAACGTGTCTGTGTAAAAGATGATCAGGTTCTTAATATCTCTTTTAAAAGCAACTAAACGAAGGCTTAATTTTTTATCTATAAGTTGTGTTTGTAATGCGGCTTCAAAAGTGGTACTGCTCTCGGGATGCAAATCTTTATTTCCATACCCGCTGTATAACTGATACAGGGTAGGAATTTTATAAGCTGATGAAATGTTCAAAGAAATTTTTGTGTTATCATTAATCAGGTAAGATGGATTGACAGTGTATGTTGCATTGGTGCCATATATTGAGTGATGATTAATTCGTCCCCCCGTTTCAAGATTAAAGCCATGCACGTTTATAATAAGCAGTGAAGCATAACCAGAAGCCTGATTAATTGCCGCACTGTCTTTATCCAATGCTGTTGAAAAAATATCATAGGGTCCATAAGGAGGAGCTACATTATTGATATTTATATAAGACTGCTTTGTGTTCTGATGAAGATATTGGACACCACTTACAAGATTTGCATGTTTTGCGAGATAAATTGTTCCATAGGTTTCAATTGTGAAAGTGTTTCCGGTAAATGATCCTTTTGAATACTTTGAATATGGGCTGCTGATAAAATTGCTGTCATCAATATAAATTCTATTTGCTCTCTGGTAGCCCGTCTGCAAATTCCATGTGAATGCTTTTTTCTGAAACCGGAGTGAAAGACCTGCCAAATTATTTTTGTTTTTTGCATTATCGTCTTTGTCATCTGTAAATGCACCTTCATCCAAATCGTTGTGATAAAAATTAAAGTTGTTGAATATTTTGGCAGAAAGTGTTTTGTTTATTTTATAAGATAATTCTGTTTTTATATTGTTTTGCTCAAATCCTTCATTATCAAAATTAGCTTTGTCTGTGCTGTCATATGTGGCAGAAATACCTCTGCTTTTGATATAACTATATTGAATATTGTAACCCAGCTTATTGATCGTTCCGCTTGCACCAGCAACTGAATGCACAGTTTTATAACTTCCAAAACTTAGTGAACCATTCGCCGTAAATTTCTTTTGTGATTCTTTTTTTAAAAAGATTTGAATAACGCCAGCGACCGCATCACTGCCCCATAAAGTGCTTTGACCTCCTTTCAGTATCTCGATCTTCTCTATTTGATCAAGCGGAATGCTATTCAGATCAAAAGAGTTATCTGTTTGCGAAGGATCATATACCGCAAAGCCATCAATAACAATCAGCATATTGCCTGACGATGCTCCCCGGAAATAAACATCGAGGTTTGTACCTAATGTGGTATTGCTGCCATTAATAAAAAAGCCGGCTTGCGTATTTAATAATTCCCCAAGGCTTCGACCAGCGCTGTTTTGTATGATCTTTTGATCAATTGCAGTAACAATCTTACCTGTTTGTGACTGTTTCAGGTTGCTTTTGGTGGCTGTTACTACAACAGAATCCAGTTCATTAATTTTTGAAGAATCTTTTTGTGCCCGTGCACTTTGGCATAAAGCAATAACTGCCAGGAGATAAATAATTTTTTTCATGCTCATTCTTCCTTTAAATGTTTTAAATAATGTTGAAGAATGAGCTTTCGATAAATGAAGACGTAGAAATGAAAAATGTCTTTACTATAGTAAGACAATTTACATCCCGCTTTTCACCCGAAAGCTCAATGATTAATGGAATTGATTTGGCAGGTCTTCTGGCTTGGCCCTGACTTAATGCCTTCCCGTTGTACACAGTGGCAAAGAGTATTAAGTCCTTTCTTCCTGATCCCGCTTAAATGAATCAGGGGGCTTTACAGCTACGGGGATAGCTCCGGTTTTGCACCGGTATTCCCTTTTAATCTTTCATCAATTAAGATGATAAGAACCAAAATCAGTGTAAAAATAGGGATTGTATAATCGCTTCAAAATTTTTCTATGCACATCTGTGCATCCTGATGATAAAATATCATGTTGACTGCACTTTTTATTTATTCTTTTTTACTTAAATTACAAAGGTGGCAAAGATGTGAGCAAAGCAGTTATTAACCAAAAATTCCTCTTATGGTAAAAACCAATTGCGATATTCATGGCGTAAGGTATTCGCTGAAATATAAAATGACAAGAAGTGGGGAAGGAGAGTTATATAAAGGCATTCTTTTTTTAAAAGATGCTTTTGGTTTTTCTTACCTGATCCGAAATGATAAAACAACTTTATTTGAGCCCACCTTTGCAGAGCATAACCGAAAAAATGCTATTATTAAAGCGATTGAAGAGTCCAATCAAAAAAATTTCAAGTGAAGTAATTAGTCCCGATTTTTATTCTTTTTGTATTGTTGGTTTTGGCAGCGAAAAATAAAATGTAGCTCCCTTGTCCTCTTCACCCTCTGCCCATAGCCTTCCGTTGTGTTTTTGAACAATACGATGAACAATAGCAAGACCGACTCCTGTTCCTTCAAACTCATCTTTGCTGTGAAGCCGTTGAAATGGCTCAAATAATTTATGTGCCTCCTCCATGCTGAACCCGGTGCCATTATCTTTTACATAGTATATGTATTCCTCACTATTCTCCGAAAAACCGATTTCAATTTCTGGTTTTGCTTTTTTACTAGAGTATTTGATGGCATTGGAAACAAGATTCATGAATACCTGGTAAAGTAATACCTTATCTCCATCTGTTGATTTTAAGGACGCAACAGAAATGCTCTCATTTGATCTACCTGCATCTTCAAGATCTTTCAGCACGTGGCTAACCAGTTCATTAAAATTAACAGGCGCCTTTATCAATTCTGTTCTGCCTAATCTTGAAAAATCAAGCAGGTCATCAACTAGTATTCCCATTCTGCTTGCGTTTTTGTGTATAACGCCAAACAAACGTTTCAATTCATCATCAGCCAGTGCATGATGATCCTGTATTATCTCAACAAATGAATTAATTCTTCTTAGTGGCGCCTTCAAATCATGGGATACAAAATAAGAGAATGATTCAAGGTCTTTATTTATCAATTCCAGTTGCATAATATTTTTGCTGAGATCATTATTTAATTGTTTTATTTCCTCATCAGATTTTTTCTGTTGTGTAATATCTCTCGCATTGGCAAACCACAGTCCATTTTTATTAACAATATTCCAGTTAAGCCACTTAATGGCCCCTTCGTTAGAATATATGCGTGTCTCAAAGGAAAAATTTTCTTTGTGCTCTTCACTTAATTGTTGAACCCTGAGACGATCTTCTTCAGCAAGATATAATAAAACAGAAGTGCCTTTGATTTCCTCTGTTGTGTAACCAAGCAGGGTACTTACAGCATTGTTTACTTCTTCAAACCTGAATGTTTCATTATTAATAATGCAGATCAGGTCTGCCGAATTATTAATTAATAAAGCATATTTTTCGAGTTCAAAATTTTTGCGGACCAACTCCTTTTTTCGAAGATGCAAATGAAGCAACACAGAAACCTTTGCCTCAGTTATTTTCTGATCGAGTGGTTTATACAAATAATCAATGGCTCCCTCCTCAAGACCCTGCAGCATAAACTTTTGGTCTTTTTTTTCAGCAGATGCAAATATGATGGGAATGTCTTTGGTCCTTTTGTTGGATTTTAATATTTGCGCTACTTCAAACCCATCCATATCGGGCATCTGAACATCAAGGATGATCAGATCAATATCTGTGTTTAAAACGATCCTTAATGCTTCCTTACCATTAGTCGCACTGAAAAAATTTCTGCCGGTTTTTGACAATGCCTCTTCAATGGCAAATATGTTATTTGCTTTATCATCAACAATCAGAATATTTACTTTTTCGCTATCGGGCATTTTTAAAGATCATTTTGAATATTGAATAAGAATTCCTTTAACGCTTCCAGTGTAAAAATGTGTTGCACACTTCCGGTATTTATTGCTGCCTGAGGCATAATGGGGAACTCGGCTTCGAGCGGATCCTGCGCTATTGTAACCCCTCCCCGCTTTCTTATTGCCTTTATTCCTGCTGCGCCATCTTTACTGGCGCCTGTAAGAATAATTCCTACTAATTTATTTTCGTACACTTCTGCAGCAGTCTCAAATAATACGTCAATAGAAGGCCGGCTGAAGTGAACATGTTCATCACAGCTCAGAGAAAAGGAGCGATTCTTTTCAATAAGGAGGTGATAATCGGGAGGTGCCATATAAACAGTTGCTCCTTTGATTTTTTCTTTCTCATCAGCCTGTTTAATTTTGATAGCGCATTTTGCCTGGAGCACCTCTTCCAGCAATGCTTTTTCATCTTTTGATCTGTGCTGAGTAACGATAACAGGTATCGGAAAATCAGCCGGTAATTCAATTAACATAATTGACAGTGCATGAAGCCCACCTGCCGATACTCCTATTACAACAGCTTCATATTTCATTTGTCACTCATCTCACTTAAACTGGTTTTCATAAATATTTTTTCTTTTTGATCCACTTCCGTAAAATTTTTTTTCTGTTCTGAAAAAAGAAGCGATTCTTTATTGCCTAATGCGAGAAAACCAAAGGGACACAAACTTTCATAGAAGAGATTAATAACTTTATTTTGAAGGTCCTGGTTAAAATAAATCAGCACATTGCGGCATAGTATCAGCTGAAATTCATTGAACGATTTATCAACTGCCAGGTTATGAACAGAGAAAACAATATTTTGTCTGAGTGACCCGTCTAGCAGTACTGAATTATATTTTGCTGTATAATAAGTAGAAAAGTCATTTGTTCCGCCGGCTTTTATATAGTTTGTTGTATAGCTCTTCATATGACTGATCGGATAAGTCCCCTCTCGTGCGGTTTGCAACGATTTCTGGTTGATATCTGTTGCATAAATGACAGAGCGTTTCAATAGCCCCTCCTCTTTGAGTAAAATAGCCATAGAATAAACCTCTTCGCCGGTAGATGCACCGGCAATCCATATTTTTATAAATGGATAAGTACCGAGTCGTTCAACAATATTTTTACGCAGGCTTTTGTAAAAGACCGGATCCCGGAACATCTCGGTCACATTAACTGTTATTTCCTGAACAAACTGTTCAAAAAAGGTATCCTCTTTCAGCAGCAATTCACCCAGTTCACTGAGCGAACTAATTTTATTGACGCTCATAAAATTGTCCACACGTCTTTTTAAGGAGGCTTCGGCATATTCAGTAAAATCATACCCGTACACAAAACGGATAGATTCAAGCAATTCTTTTAGTGTTTTATTATCAGCCATAGCATGTAGTTCATTAGCAATTCAAATCCTTTATTTATTACCGATATAGCCAGACCCGCATAAGCGATACCAATTGTGCAACGTTCACAGGTTTTGAGATATAGTCCGACATACCTGCCTCCAGACACTTTTCCCTGTCACCTTTCATGGCTTTGGCAGTAAGGGCAATAACGGGGAGTTTCTCCAACTTATCCATTTTTCTGATTTCGCGCGTGGCTTCAAATCCATCCATTTCAGGCATCATCAGATCCATTAATACGATATCAATATCAGAATGTTCTTTTAAAATGTTAATTGCTTCTTTTCCGTTTTCTGCAGTGATGCATTTCAAGCCCTCTTCTTCCAGTGCATTCGTGAGCGAGTAAATGTTTCTCATATCGTCATCCACTAAAAGTACTTTCTTGTTTTTAAGCACTTCATCTGTTCTGTGCAGCTTTCTGATGATCTGTTGTTTTTCTTTGGGTAATGCAGACTCTACACGATGGAGAAAAAGCGTAGTCTCATCCAGCAGGCGTTCCTTTGAATTGGCCGTTTTCAATACCACTGTATCTGCTAATTTATTTAAGCGCGAAGCTTCTTCCTTATCCAAATCTTTACCGGTATAGACAATAACAGGGATCTTAGCGAGATCATCGTTTGCTTTGATCTTTTCGAGAAAGTCAACGCCGTTCATATCGGGCAGGCCAAGATCAATGATAATGCAATCGAACCGTTCTTTTTGCAGCATTTCATATGCTTCTGCTCCGCCATAGGCTGAAAAGGATTTTACATCTCCATTTCCAATCAATTCACGGATAGTTTTATTCTGCTCTCTGTTATCCTCCACAATAAGCAGCTTTTTTATTTTTTTTCGGATAAACTCTTCCATCCGGTCAAAGGCCGCATGTATGTCTGTTTTATTGACCGGCTTTTTAATAAAATCAAAGGCGCCCAGTTCAAGACCTTCTTTTCTCCTGTCATATCCCGAAAATATCTGTACAGGAATATGTCTTAACTCCGGATCATTTTTCAATCTCTTAAGTATAGCTGCGCCATCCATACCCGGCAATTTCATATCAAGAATAATGGCATCAGGCCGGTAATACCTGGCCATGCTTAAACCCGTATTCCCTTGGCGAGTAATTATACCCTTATAATTTTTTTCCCGGAAAAAATCCCGCAGTACTTCAGCAAAACGCACATCGTCTTCAATGATCAGAATGACTTTGTCATTCTCGTTGATGCCATATCTGTCATCTGTTATATTTTCCTGAAAACCCGGAAGAGCTTCATGAGCCTCAGGAGTAATTAGATTTTTTTCAAAAACCTGTTTAAACTTATTGTCATCAACTTGTTTTATTTCAATCTCTTTATCCGTCATTGTTATTATTGATGGATCAAATTGTAGTGGAAGGTATAAGGTAAACTTACTGCCTTTTCCTTCTTCACTCTGAAGCTGTATTTCTCCTCCGAGTGCGTGGGCTAGTTCCTTGCTTATGGAGAGTCCTAAGCCTGTACCTCCATATTTTCTTTTTGTTGAGCCGTCTGCCTGCTGAAATGCCTGGAAAATCAATGCCTGTTTGTTTTCCGGTACACCAATTCCTGTATCGGCAACTGAAAACGCAACCACCTGGTCCAGTCGGCTCAGTTTATCGTTTCTGAACAGATAATCATTTTGTGTTAGCTCAATATCAAGCGTTACTTTGCCGCCTTTACCCGTAAACTTAAATGCATTGGACAGAAGATTTCTGAGGATCTGCTCCAGCCGTTGCTTATCGGTAAATAACGAATGTTTAAAATTTTCTTTTTGATAAATGATTTTGAAATCAATGGATTTATTATTAGCTATTTCGCTGAACATAGCGTGGAGATCGTCCGCAACGGTATCAATATCCGCTTGGCCAATTTCCAGTTCTATTTTTCCTGCTTCCACTTTTGACAAATCAAGTATGTCATTGATAAGATTAAGCAGATCCGTCCCGGAACTAAAAATACTATGGGCATTTTTAACTTCTTTTTCCCCAAGCAGCTTACTCTTATTCTCACTCAGAAGTTGCGCCAATATCAGAATACTGTTGAGCGGTGTTCTTAATTCATGCGACATATTTGCAAGAAACTCTGACTTGTATTTACTGGTCTGTTCCAGTTCTGCAGCCTTTATCTCAACATCCGTCTTCGCTACTTCAAGCTTTTCTTTCTGCTCTTCCAGAAGGCTCGCTTTTTCTTCTAATTCCTCGTTGGTTTGCTGCAGCTCTTCCTGCTGAGCCTTTAGTTCTTGTTCCGATTTTTCAAGCAATTCTGTTTTTGAATGCAACTCTTCGTTTGTTTGTTTCAATTCTTCCTGTTGAGTCTCCAGTTCTTCTGCCTGCAGTTGCGTTTCTTCCAATAATTCTTTTGTTATTTCCCGGGCTTGTGAAGATGCAATAGCTATAGCAATACTGTCTGCTGCAATGGATAAATATTCTTTCTGAAGTTTTGTAAAATCATAAATACTGCCCAACTCAATAACCCCGATCACTTTATTTTCAAAAACAAATGGAACAGCGATGATATTTTTAGGCACCACTTCACCAAAACTGGTGTTTACTTTAAAATAACCGGCTGAAATATCAGTGTACAGGATGCTTCTTTTTTCTGCTGCAGCCTGACCTGCTAATCCTTCTCCAAAACGGATAACCGGGAAATTTTTATTTCTTTTATCCATTGCATAGGCGCTCACAAGCCTTAGATGCATGTTGTCCTGTTCTGCTATGTATAGGGTGCCCGTTTGCGCATTCAGATATGTTGTTAAATAGTTGATAATAGTTTGCGTTATTTCTGTCACCCGTTTATTTCCCTGCATCCCTTTTGTCAGGTCACTGCTTCCCTCAAGTATCCAGTTTTTATCAGCAGTTGCTGTTTGTGCACTTCTGAGTGCTTTTAAATTAGCAGTAATAATGATATAGACGGCGACCAGTACAATTCCTATAACCAATAATAAAACAATAAAAACAAGGTTGAAATTACGCGCGAGAACCTCTTCAAAACGGTTTGTGAGAAGATCTGCCTGTCGCCTGATTTCTTTTATGTTTTTTTGCTGTAGGAGATTATCTTTTGTTAACTCACTTACTTTATCAAGGTGCTCAAATATTTTTGATTCCGAGTTGTTAAAAGGTTCCAGATAACCTTCGTCGCCTGTAATTATATAACCACGTTCGCCAGTTTCAGCATTAACACAGGTAACTAAAACCTGTTCGAATTCATACAATACCTCATGAGTATGGTTTACCGATTGACTGGTCTCTTTAAATTTTTCACTGTTTTTAAATGAAATAAAAGCCACAGCAAGCAGAATTGCAGTGCAAATAACAATACCGGCCAGTATTTTTTTATCTAATGTAATTTTCATGTTAGTTAAGGTATTCTATACAACTTTATTAAAGTATAAAGCATTGATGATTTTTATTTTTTCATTTCTTCTGAAATCTTCAATCGTAGTGTGCGGATTATTGCTTTGCAGAGCGGGGGTGTTGATCAAAAAGGCTAATAGAGAAATAGGTTTAATAAACTATTCTTTTACCGGGGTCATCACCTGGATTTAGTCGTTCATTTTTAATTAAGGTTGCAAATATCAGGTTTTAGATTTTATTAAGGTAAAAAAATTATCAGGCGTAAATTATAAAACGAGTTTTAGATCTTCAAAGTAATAAGAAGTATTATAGTTGCAATGCAGTTGCATGTCAAAAATATAACCAAAAAAAGCCCTTATAGCAGCCCTTCATCAGCATATGAAAATAAGATTCGCTGACGGTCCCGCTCTTAAATGGCAGATAAATTTTTCTGTTGCGTACAGAAATAATCATTAAATTGAATTATGGAAAAATATGGAAAACCAAAAACAAATATAGCGGATATTCAATCAAAAAAGATAAGGGGAAAATCACGTTCTAAAAGCTACAATACTTCTGACTATAAACTTGCAATGCAAATTTATTATATCAACAAAGCAAAGCTTAGAAAAGAACCGAAGCTTCCATTTAATGATTATAGAAGATCTGTAAAAACGCGAAGGAAGAAGGTATCGCTTATTTCTGTCTTTAGGCAGCAAATTGCGGGGCATATGCCGTTTTTGAAAAAGGCATCTGAAAGGAGTTTTAATTTTTTCTATCGCACAAACTGAAATAAAAGGCAACACTGTGCCAACTTTGCCTTCAGCCCATACTTTACCGCCATGCGTTGCCACTTGAAACTACTTGCTGAATAATATTGTATTTACTTCATTCAATTATTGATTATATTTAGAGATCAATTCCTAAACCAATTAAAATGATAACTTGTACTGATCTCCAAAGTATTATTAAACATATTGCGGCACCTGGTATAACCCTATAACAAAAGCTACTTATCGCTTTAATCCACCGTTAAACGGAAATAATTCAAAAATATATCTTAAACAAGATGACAAAAAAAGCACTGTTGAAGTTGAATACAGAATTATAAAAGAAGAAACTGAGACATGGTTAGAGCTTGATGGCAAAAAATGTAAAATTTCAAAATTTGTATTTGAACCTGAACCTCTTTTATCTTTTATAACTCCAGGCAATCAGGTAGTAGTTCTTTTTAAAGATGGCCAGCAGAAGAAATAAAGACAATGACAGAAAATGATTGAAACCACAACGCTCAAAATTTTAAATCCCCACTTCGTCATAGCAATACTCTTCCTGCGGGAAAAAATCTTTCTTTATGCTGTGATAAGCATTACTGATTGCATCCTGCAATGCTTTTACCAATTCATCTTCTTTCTCATCCCTGGTAAAACTCATCCCTGTTTAAAGACGCTGAAATGTGTTCGATAAAAACTTTCGAACAAAAAATAATTCCTTCAAATAAGAATTTGATTTCGATGACCCGCATAAGCCGCAATTTAAAAGATGGTCAAAACAGTTAATATCCGGTTTATATAATAGAAATGAATATTGGAAAGGGAAATGGATTAGAATCGAAGGTAAAAAATAACGTTCAAGCCCAGTCATATTTCCAACAAATTTTCAACAATCGTATTAAAAATAAAACGAGGAGCTTGATTACGAATTATCTCACACAGCAATGGAAAGCAGGCGCACAAGCTTCAGTCAAAGCCATGCACTTAGCGCGCGTAGCTCTAGTATGAAAACAATTAAAATAAAAATTTCAAAAATTAAAATCAGTATAATAAGGCTATCATTTTCAGAAGACTTTAATTGTATACTTAAATGGTCCTCAACATTCTATTAAAATGCATTTCAGGACATTGCTGATGCTGCAAATCATCTTTACTTTGTGTCATCGAAAGGCGGAGAACCAACCCCAATATCCATAAAAAACCAAATTAATATCCATTTCTTAAGAAAAGCCACTTCTTCAACCGGTGGTTTTTTTATTTCCCTACATTTATAATGAGCTTTTAATTGAATTTCTTCCTGATATGAGAACTTTATTGCTAATTGTCACAGGTACAATTAATTCAATATTCCTTTAAAGGAATCAAATGAAAAAAAGCCGAGAGAGTCATCATAGTAGATGATGATCCTTACTGCCAAATGATTTGTAAAACCATTATGCGCCGCGCTGCCACTAATGTGGAATTTCTTGAATTTATATCTCCCGAAGAAGGCATTGAATATATAGAGTCAGTTTATGGTAAAACAACAAATGATTGCCCCACTGTGCTCCTGCTGGATATTAATATGCCCATAATGACTTGCTGGGATTTTTTAGAAAGGTATGAGAAGATCAACAACAATATAAAGAACCGGTTTGTTGTCTATTTGCTCACTTCATCCATTGCCCCATGTGATAAAAAAAGGGCAGTTGAAAATAAATACGTAAAAGATTTTTTAACGAAGCCATTTAAAAAGGAAATGGTGGAGATAATATTTGAAAATATTTATAACTAAAGTGCTGAATTATAATTAATGTTTGAATACAGAAATATTATTAAAGGTCTTCTGTATTTTTACCAAAATTATACAAATGAACCTTTTTGTCGCTGGTCTGCCTTTTGATATGGATGACCAGGAATTACAAGAAATGTTTGAAGAGTTTGGTAATGTTAGTTCAGCCAAAGTCATTCTTGATAGGGAGACCCATAAAAGCAGGGGATTCGGTTTTGTAGACATGCCTGATAATACTGCAGCAGAAAAAGCCATGAAAGAACTAAGCATTTCTGAGATTGGCGGCAAACGCCTTACCGTTAAAGTAGCAGAAGAAAAGAAGAAGAGTTTTGGTGGCACTGGTAATCGCCCGAGAGATAACAAAGGTGGCAATTCCAAGGATCGCAACCGTTATTAATCCTTTTCAATGACAGGTGAATTTATACTCACGATAGATTATAGAGGAGAAGTTAAAAACTTAAGTGCCTCGCTTCTTTTATAGGGATACACGCATAGATTTCGTGTAATGATTGCTGAAACAGAAGTATTTTTTGAGCCGGATGAAGAAGGTCATTACCGTTCAGTAAAAATGCCCTGGCAGGAAGAAAAACAAATCGAAAAAATAGACAGGGATTTGCTAAGAGAAATCGGACAAAAGATTGAAGCTGTTCTTGCCTGATCGCACACCATTTGGCTCAACCAAGTCTGTATTGCTCAACCTCCTCATTTCATGTATGCTTCTTTTCTTATCCCGGTGTTTATTCCCCCATTCAATAAGTGATTCAAGAATCGTATCAAGCGTATTTGTATAATCCGTAAGCTGGTATTCTACTATTACAGGAGTCTCAGTGTAAACATTTCTTTTCACAAAACCATTCATCTCCAGTTGTTTTAATTCGTTGGAAAGCACCCTTGCAGAAATACCCGTTATCGTACGCTGCAAATCGTTAAATCGCTTAACGCCTCCTTCGCGCAAGGCAATGATCA
>WNGE01007216.1_pt1 | contig 26277 bp, 27 predicted proteins | sample 5400651 | NCBI WGS metagenome assembly WNGE01 (sample SAMN13153370, study PRJNA577476) | soil metagenome | isolation source: 60 cm soil or saprolite under grassland replicate 2 | place: USA:California | collected 2016-06-15 | reverse complement strand
GCAACGTCTGATGATCAGCGACCGACATCGGCGCATCGTCGCACACCGATCGCGTCGCAGGTCCAGCATCATGGGCAGTTCGCAAACGGAACCTCTTGCGGCACCACCGAGATCACGTCGGAGCAGAACTCGCGGTCGACCGTCGCGTACGTCAAGTTCGTGAGCCTTCCAGTGGAAGAGCGCCAAGTGCAACAACTTCCGACGTCGCAAAGCGGTTCATTTTGCACGGAACCCTGAACTCAAGATCATCGAGCAGAACGACGTCTCCGCGACGATCTTTGAACTGCTACCTCTCATGACCACGGCCGCCTTGCACTTCACGGCCTTGGAACGTCAGCAGCGGCGGCTGGCCAGCGGTGCGGTATGGGCCGGGCTGCGCGAGGTGGGGCACCTCATCACCAACGCGATCACGAGAGTCGCCATGATCCCGCCCGCCACCCAGAACAGGGTGGTGCTGATTCCGTGCGCGGTGGCATTTCGGAGGCGGTCACCCGACAGACCGTCGGTCCCGGCCGACGCGATCAGGACGAGGACGGCGAGGCCGACCGCCGCCCCGATACCGGAGGCGGTGGATGCGACGCCGGATGCGATGCCCTGGTCACGGTCGGAGATTCCGGTGGCGGCGGCGATGAACATGGCGGTGAAGACGATGCCATCGCCGACGCTGAGCGCCACGAGGCCGGGGATCAGTTGCACGTAGGAGCCGTGCGGTGTGATCGCAGCGCCGAGGGCAATCGCCCCGGCCGCGCCGATGGCGAGTGCGGCGACCAACGTTCGTCTCAGGCCGAACCGGGTCACGAGCTGGCCGGCCACGGTCGAACCAGCAACAACGACCGCCGTCGGGATGAGAAAGCCTGCGCCGGTTTGCAGTGCGTCAAATCCCAGGCTGTCCTGAAAGAAGATCGACAGGAAGTAGAGCACCGAGCCGAAGGTCGCCATGAACATGAACGCAATCACCGCGGCTGTGATCAGATTGCGATTCGACAGCACCCGCGGCGGCATGAGCGGGTCTCGGCTGCGTCGCTCGACGACGGCGAAGGCGCCGATCAGCAGGAACCCGGCCGCGGCGCCCGAGAGCATGGCGGGTGAGAGCCAGCCCACCTCCGGGGCCCGCACGGCGACGAGGACGACTAGCGTCACGCCGAGAGTGATGGTGAGTGCGCCGGGCAGGTCGAATGCCCGGTCCCATTCGCGGGCGCCATCCCGAGGGATGATCGCGAGCGCGAGGAGCAACGCCGGACCGGCCAGCCCGACGTTGACCAGGAACACCGCCTCCCAGCCGAAGGCCCGCGTGAGAAGACCGCCGAGCAGCACGCCGATGACGAGCCCGGCCGCACCGGCTCCGCCCCAGATCCCCAGTGCGCGGTTGCGCGCGCGGCCTTCGGCGAAGGTCGTGTTGATGAGCGCCAGAGTCGTCGGGAAGACCAGGGCGCCCCCGAGGCCCTGGCATGCGCGAGCCGCGAGCAACATCGCCGCTCCGGTCGCGAGCCCACCCGCAAGTGATGCTCCCGCGTACAGGCCGAGGCCAGCGACCAGAATGCGCCGACGTCCGAGCAGGTCGGCGGCGCGACCCCCGAACAGCAGAAAGCCGGCGGAGGCGACCGCATAGGCGCTGATGACACCCTGCAGGGTGTGGGCCGAGTATCCCAGGTCGCGGGCGATGTCCGGGAGGGCCACTACCACGATGTACTGGTCGAGCGAAACGATCAGCATGGCGAAGGACAGGAGCGCGAGAGTCGCCGTGGACCGGTTCCAACCGAGGCTTTGCGGCGTCGACGGCGATTCGCGGATACGCAAGACGATCTCTCCCCGGGTTCGGTACGCCCTCGGTTCAGACTGCGCGCTGGGCGAACGCCGCGTCGAATTGGTCCACCGGGAGGATGGTATCGATCTGCGGGTGTCAGCTCGGGGAGCGTCGCGGACGGGTTACCGGCTAGTCGGCGGGATCGGCGAGTACGAGCCCGTATGGCGCATGGCGTACGTGCGTGGTCCGGAGGGGATCATCGTCTCCCTGGCCGAGCGGATCGGTTGACCCAGCCTGAGCCGCGCGCCGATCCCTGGGGCTCCCGCCTGTCCGCGCATAGCGACGGGCTCGGACGCAGTTGGCGCTCGGTTGCAGTGGGTGAGCGCCGGCGCGGCAGACCTCTCTTCTGCATGATCGGGTGATCGCCGACTATGCGCGCCTCACTGTGTCGTCCCGGAGTCGGGCACGCCTTCGTAGTGGGGCAGTTCGGGGCCGTTGACCGCGCGCTCGATCAGGGCGGTGAGGGCCTCCATGTCGGGCTCCGGGCTCGGCTCGGCGTCCGGCTTGGAGGCGGCGAGCATCTGCACGTGCAGCCGGCCGATCTCCTGGTTGGCCTCGACGTAGGAGCGCATCCGCTCCTCGTAGCCGGCGAACCCGGCCGCAGGGTCCCAGTCGAGGGCGGCGAGCTCCCCAGCCAGCATGTAGGCGCCGACCAGGGCCAGGCCGGTGCCGGCGCCGGACATCGGCGACGCGCTGAACGCCGCGTCTCCGAGAAGCCCCACCCGTCGGCTGGACCAGCGCTCCATCACCACTTGGGCGACCTGGTCGAGGTAGAAGTCCGGCGCCTCGTCCAGGTGCGCGAGGATGCGCGCGGTCAACCAGCCGAAGCCGGCCATCTGCTCGCGCAGCAACTGCTTCTGCGCCTCGACATCGCGGTAGTCGATGTCGAACTCGGGCGCGGTGAAGGACAACATGGCGATCGCCCGGGTGGCGTCGCGGACTGGCCGCAGCCCTGCCGAACGCCCCGCCTCCTGATAGTCGATCAGCCAGCGGTCCAGCCCGAACTCGTTCGGCACGCTGTAGAAGGCCAGCACCAGCCCGAGGTGACGGACGAACTGCTCGCGCGGCCCGAAGACCATCGCCCGAAGCGCCGAGTGCAGCCCATCGGCGCCGATCACGAACTCGAAGCCCCGCCGCTCGCCGCTCGCGAAGCTCACATCGACCCCGTCCGCGTCCTGGGTGAGCTCGGCGATCCGGTCGCCGAAGACGTACTCGACACCGTCGCGGGTGTCCTCGTACAGCAGCTGGGAGAAGTCTCCGCGCAGGACCTCGATCTGCGAGATGTATCCGTCGCCGTCGTTGTCCTCCACGCGGTGGGTCTCCAGCACGTTGCCGTCCGCATCCACCGTGTACGCGCCGGCAGTGTCGGTGCACACCGCGCGCACCGCGGCCTCGAGCCCCATCCGCCGGATGACCTCCTTGGCCACCCCACGAGCGTCCACAGCCTGCCCACCCGGGCGCAGCCCCGGCGACTGCTCCACCACGGTCACCGCGGCACCCCGTCGGTGCAGCCAGTGGGCCAGCGCAGGGCCCGCGATGCTCGCACCTGATACCAACACCCTGATGTTGCTCATCGTGTCCCCTTCTCGTCCGTCTGATGACGAGCTTGCGAGCCTATGGGGCGGCCCGGTCGGCCGCCTCCCCCCAGGTCCACGATCGGCCGACCCCAAATTCGACACCCAGCGAAGACACTGGGCCCATGATCATCCTGGCGAACCACCCCACCGCGCGAGCGGACGGGGACGCATACGAACTCCTCTGTGTCTGCGGCTCGCGGGCCGGCGCGCTCGATATCGACAGCTAAGCGCTCGCGATTCGCGGCATAGCATATGTTTCGTGTGGCAGGTTCGGTCGCATGCGAGCCGTGTTGCAGGGCCTCGACACTGAGCCCGACCCGTCATAGGTCCCGACGATCACGCGGCGAGTGTCGGCGCTCGCGCGGATGATCGTCGGTCCTCCGGACAGCGGCGGGAGCCGACGTTCCCGAAGGGTTCGACAGACTTCGATGCGGAAACTTGGAAACAATCGTGGCCGGGGTGTCGTATCGACGCGAGTGCGTTCGTGGACAAGGTGAGTGGCAGCCGTCCGGGATGCCATCGAGCAGAGGAGCTTGAGATGGCGCTGTACCTGATCGCCTTCAACGACGAGTGGGTGCCCGACCACACGTTGGAGGAGTTGCGCGAGAAGGCCACGTCCGCCCGGGAGGTGATCGAGGAGATGACAGACGCCGGCGTCTTCGTCTTCAGCGACGGAGGTCTGGACGCGTCGACCGTCGTGTGCAGCGTCGACCCGAGCAGTGGCTCGCCCCTATTCACCGACGGGCCGTTCGTCGAGACCAAGGAACACCTCGGCGGCTTCGCGGTCATCGATGTGCCCGACGATGCCCAGGCACGGTATTGGGCCGGCAGGATCGCAGTCGCGGTTGGTTGGCCGCAGGAGGTGCACCGCTTCCCGCATCGCACAGCGGTGAGCCTTGACCCGCAGTCTGAGAGCTTGGCTTGACTCGATGTCCTGATGGGCATGGCTAGCGGACGGAGCTGGCAAGGGCGGCTGACCTGACCGCCGTCGCTGCGCGCGCCGTGGATTAGCCGGAACGCTCTCCTTGGCACGCGCTGCGCTCTGGGCCGACGTGCCGCACGCTCATCGGCTATGAGCGCGCAGTGGACCGCCCGATCGTCGTCAGATCGGTCGACACGACGAATTCGTCTGTGCGCCGCCGCAGGCTGGCGACAAGTGCTCGATATCGACAGCTCCACCGCCGCGATATCGGCCTAGCCACCGTGAACCCCGAGGCAGCGCGCCTCACGCCGTGCTGATCACAAGGGGCCGCTCCGAAACCAGACTATGAGTCCAGGAAGCGGCGCACGCGGTCCTTGGGGCGGCCGATGATGGCGCGCTTGCCCTTGATCAGCACCGGGCGCTGCATCAGCCGCGGATGCTCGACAAGCAGATCAGCTACCGCGGCGGGCGTGACAAAGTCGCGGGCGTCCAAGCCGAGCTGAGCAAAGTAGGGATCCTTGCGAACCAGGTCCGCGGGCGGATCCTCCAATTCGCCGATCAGCTCCAGCAGTGCTGCGCGGTCGAGCGGCGTCTTAAGGTATTGCACGATCTCGGTCGCGGTTCCGGTCTTTTCGGCTTCGGCCAACGCGTGTTTGGACGTCGAGCACGCGGTGTTGTGCAAGATCGTGACGGCGGCCATACGCGGCAGCGTACTGGGCTGTCAGACCCACCCGATACCAGCCTGCGAGCCAGGGAGTGGCTCTTGGGCAGTAACGGCCTCGACATCGTGCGGTCTGCTGCCCCACGATCCGGCTCCGAGCGGAGGTTCGAGAGCATCCGTAACGACTCATATGCGAGCGACTGTCGGCTCGCGCACGAGCGCGCAGATCGACGGGTAGGGCGCGCGTATTGAAGATGCTGCGAGGCGATCTCACTGACGGCTGGCGCAACCGGCTCGAGTTCGCTTCGTGGCCTGAGTCGTGGCCTGAACAACAGCCGCCTGTAGCGCCAGGTGTGCACGGGAGCGCCTACGCGACGTTGCAGGAGTGCCCACCTAGCCGGTGGGAGCACAGGTGTGCCGGTGTCAGGGGGCACTCGTAATGCGTACGTCCGAGGTCGACAGATTCCTCTCGGCGGGCTCCACGGCAACTGTCCACTGTGGACAGTCTGTCCACGAAAGTGTCCACGAATTGCTGTCGCGACGAGTCGTTACGACCGTTACAGACGGGATCTGCGCCAGTGTTTGTCGCTGCTGCCGGTCGTGTCGGGATAACGCGTCCGGCTGTTAATCGGAGGGTTACTGGTTCGAGTCCAGTCGGGGGAGCCACCTGGATGGGTGTGCTGGCACGGTAGGTGTCGGTGATCAGGTGTGACTCACAATGATTCTGGCCGCTTCGGTGCGCCCTGCCCCGCACTTGTCCATCTCGGTCCGGGGGATGCAGCAGCGGGCTAGGCCGGCGGCAGCCTCGGCGTGTAGGTCGAGCGGAAGAATCCGTGGAGCGTCTCCTCTGCAATGTTGATGTTGTGGGTGATCGGCGACACCGTGTGCGGGGCCCCCGGCGTTGAAGGAGATCCACACGTCATCGGCCGCGTCCAAGCCGGTGTTCGGGTCGTAGATACTCAAGGTGGCCGTCTGCGTGTCGTCGATGCGGTATCCGTAGGCCAGCACCTGGTGGCACTTCCCGATCTGCCTGAGGTCAGCGGTGTGCACGGTGACCAGACCTAGCGGGCTGGGATGGCCGGCGTCGATGTCGGCGCGTACATGGGGCCAACTCGAGGCTACGGTGCGGGAGAACGTGCCGTGTCGGCTTCCGATGATGAGGTGCAGGTCGGCCGATGGCAGGAGCATCCATTGCCCGCAGGACCCAGATCGATCTCGATCGTCGGCTCAGGCGCGAACGCGTTCGTGAACCGGAAACCGTTCACGCTCGGCCTGAAATTCGGCACCGCACCACTCGACGCCATCACATTCCCCCGTCCGGGCCGCCATCGCAGCACTGTCACCCGAGAGGACGCGTCAGCGCCATACCTGATACGTCTACTGGCTCAAGCAGGCCCGCGTGCGACGCCCGGCGCGCCGGCTACGCCCGGGCCCGCCGGACCTCAACCGCAGTCGCCAGCACCACATCGCACAAGGAAGCTCGCACGCACCCGCCCAACGAGCCGGGGAGCGCCCTAGGAGAACCGAAGCGGGTGCGCCGGTTGCCGGCCCAACACCATCCGATCTTGGGTGCGTTGCGATGTGTGGGCCGCCTCGGCCGGCCGATCGCCGGGCTACGCGTCGGTCGTCGCCCTCCCGGCGGAACAGCATCGTCACGCGCAACGACCAGTCCTGATCCGGCAGCCCGCCGACCTTGCCGTGTTGCCGTTCGACCAGCACCAGCACGACGAAATCGCCCGAGACGTAGGACTGCACCACGTCCACCTGCGCCTCGCCACCGGTGAAGAAGCGGGACAGCTGTTCGACGGCATCCTCGCTGGCGTCGAATCCGTGCCGGGGCGCTCCGCCGAACGGCGGGATCAGTGTGTAGTCGTCGGCGTGCACGAACAGGCCGAGATAGCTGCGCACGTCGCCGCGGATCAGCGCGGCGGCGGCGTCCTGGCAGCGTTGCACGAGGTCCGCGACGTCGGCCTCGGTTATGCCGTCGCGTGCCATGATCGTCCCCGGTGTTCTGCGTGGCCGCTCGGACGCGCTGCGACCAGGCGCGTGTGGACGCTGTCGACCGCCGGCGAGGTGCCTGTCGCCCATGAGTTCTCGAGCGCCGGCCGCCTCGGTTGACTCGGATCCGAATTCTCGCCGGAATGGCCGATCTCGATGACGCCAACCGGATGGGCGCGGCCCGGGGTCGTCGGATGGGTCTGCATGGCTGTGGGCGGCTGGCTCGCGACGGCCACCACAGTTACTCCTAGGACCGAGCGCACCACTGCTCACCCCCAACGCTGGAACTCGTAGCCAGTAGTTTCTCGACGCCGTCCCACGCCGCTCAAGGTGGCTGGCCAGCGAGGGATCAGTGGTGGTAGCACCCGTCGCCGGCGGCACGGGTCGATCCTCAGTCGCCGATTTTCGACCCTTGGGGTGGCTCGCGTATCAGACGACCGACGGCGCGGACGACGGGTGCACGGCGCATCCCGACTTCTCGCCGGACGGTCGGCACTGATGATCGACGAACTGACCTCCGAGGCCGAGCAGGCCCAACCCCGTTGCGGTCTGGCGGTCGTCGACGTCGCAACGCAGTCGGTGCATACCATCCTCGACCACCCCAGCCGAGACGGGCAGGGTCACTTCGCCGTCCCTGGCCGCCGGTGACCCGGACTGGTCCCCCGATGGATCGTCGATCGTGTTCTCCACCCACCCGCTGCTGATCGCGGACGTGAGGTCAGGCGATCGTGTGACCGCCGGGACGCGCTTCGGCGTCGGCCCCGTTTCAGGCGCTCCAGCCTCGATGGCGGGTGGCTGCTGGCGCTGGCGGGGGACTCTGCAGTGTGCGGTGCTCGAGCGGTGTCTCCAGCACGATGTGCGAGTTGGTGTCGGCGTGCTCCCCGATGCGTTCCAGGAGTGACGACAGGTGTGCCATCGACGCGGTCCGCACCTTGACCATGGTGCAGGAGTTGCCGCTGAGCCGGTGGATCTCGACGATTTCCGGGAACTTCTCGGCCGCGGACGTTTTGAGCAAGCAGCGGCCGGGGTGGCAGTGCAGCTGCAGGAATGCGGTCACCGTCAGCCCGACGGCGGTGGAGTTGATGCTGGCGTGGTAGCCCTCGATGACTCCGGCTTGTTCCAGCCGGCGGATCCGGGCCGCGACCGACGGCGCGGACAGGTTCACCCGCTTGGCGATCTGGTTGAACGACAGCCGTGCGTCGCGCTCGATCTCACCGATGATGGCCCAGTCGGTCCCATCCAGTTCGGTACCCATGACGGAGACGGTATCCGGCCCGACGCGTTGCGAATGGAACGCGAATCCCTCGCATGCGTTTGGTTCGCGATGGTGAGTCCGCTTGCGACCTGGCTAGCGTCGTGGCGGACGATGCGAAGGAGCAGATAATGATGGACGTCAAGCTGGAACTCGTGATGATCCCTGTCTCCGACGTCGACCGGGCCAAGGACTTCTACACCCAGACTGTGGGCTTCAAGCTCGAGGTCGACGGGCAAGCCAACAAAGGTGGGCGGATCGTGCAGGTGACTCCGCCCGGATCGGCCTGCTCGATCGGATTCGGCAGCGGGCTGGCCCTCGACACCGGGCCGCTGGTGACCGCCCCGCCCGGCTCCCAGCGCGGACTGCACCTGGCTGTCACCGACCTGGTCGCCGCCCGCGACGAGCTGATCGCGCGCGGAGTCGACGTCGGCGAGATCCGCCACGTGCGCGGCGGTGAATGGCAAGCGGGCGTGGACCCGGAACGCAGCAGCTACATGTCCTTCGCCGAGTTCAGCGACCCGGACGGCAACCTCTGGCTGCTGCAAGAGGTCCGGCGCGACCACGATGGCGCCGATCGATAGGAAACCGTTGCGCTGATGATCCTCGTTACCGGCGGACTGGGTTCGATCGGGTCGCACACCGCACGCGCACTGCTCGACCTGGGCGAATCCGTCGTGCTCACCGCGCACCGGTCCACCCGGCTGCCTGAGTACCTCGCCGACGAGCCCGACGGCCGGGTCGTCGTCGAGCCGCTGGACACCACGGACGAGGCGGCCTTCCTCGACATCGGGAAGCGGCACGAGATCACCGGCATCGTGCACCTCGCGGCGGCCCCCTACAACCTGCCCGATCCGGTCGAGTACCTCCGCGCCGACAGCCTCGGCCTCCTCAACGCGCTCAAGGCGGCGACGGTCTGGCGTGTGCGGCGGTTCTCCGTCGCCAGCACCATCGGCGCGTATGCGGGGGTGGACGAGGTCCCGTGGCGCGAGGACGCTCCGCTGCCGGTGGTGGCACCGCACCAGATCCATGTGTTCAAGAAGACCGCGGAGTTGTTCGCCGCGCTGGCCGGAGACAGTGCCGGGTTCGACACGGTGAGCCTGCGGATCGGCACCATCTGGGGACCCCTCGGCCTGCCCGACTCGCCGTTCTTCGCGCTTCCCCGCCTGCTCAGCGCAGCGGTCTGGGGCGAGGACCCCGATCTCACCCCGCCCCGCCCGCCCGCGTACGCCGAGGACGCCACTGACCTCTGCTACGTGAAGGACTGCGGCCGCGCCATCGCGCTGCTCATGCTCGCGGAGCGGCTGAACCACCGCATCTACAACATCTCGAGTGGACGGCTGGTGCAGTTCAGCGAGGTCGTCGACGCGATCAACGCCGCCGTTCCGGCCGCGAACATCACCCTCCCGAAGGGTCGCAACCCCGACCGGCCGCCGGACAACTACCTCGACATCACCCGGCTGCGGGAGGACACCGGCTTCCAGCCGGAGTACGACGTCGAGCGCGGCGTACCGGACTACGTCGACTGGCTGAGGAACCATGACCGCTAGCCCACCGCGTCACACGAGACATCGACAGCGGACCCTTCCCGCTTTCCCGGCTGCGAGGTCAGGTCCAGGCGGGGCTCCGGTCAGGAGCCGCTCGTAGAGTTCGCGGGTCGCGGGCCGGGTGCGACACCGAGCTGATCGCGGAGGCCGTCGCAGAGCTGGCTGTAGACGTGGCGTCCTCGCCGGGTAGGAAGTCGCGTTCGGCGACGAACAGAGCGAGCAGCACCGGCCCCCAGGCGCGTCGCAAATCCTGCCGGCGGAGTACCGCGGTGAGCGGTTCTGGCCCTCCGGCGCTCTGGAACCGAACGGCCGCGCCGGGCACGTACCGTCCGCCGTCCACCAGCCGATCGATGGGATCTATGACGAGTACGGCGCGTTTCGCGGCCAAAGTGAACTGCGCGAGCTCTTCGCGACCCACCTCGACTCCGACTGTGAGCTGATCACCTACTGCGCCGTCGGCGGGCGCCGCCGCCACCGCCTGGTTCGTCCTCACTCACCTGCTCAACCGCGACCGCGTTCGGGTCTATGACGGCTCGTGGGCCGAATGGGGTCAGCTGGCCGACAGTCCCGTCACAGCCTCGTGACGCCAGACCGCAGACGCCCGTGACCGAGCTGACCCCGTCCAGCGCCAACACGACGAACGCGTGCTAGCCCGGCTGAACGTGCCGGCGGCGAGATCGGGGCCGCGTCGCGGGCCTTGTGCGTCACCAATTGCCGGCCTCGCACGGACGCCACAGGCTATGCCGGGCGCGAATGACCGCCCAGCTCGCGGCGCTGCTCTGGGCAGCTTTGGGTGGCCGCCGAGCGCTCAGTGATCCTGAGTCTGCGTCTCGCTCGAGTAGGTGGTCGGTTCTGTGTCCTCTGCGCGATGCCGGCGCCTGACGGCGAAGTGCCGGTGATGCTGCCGGTTGGCGTCGACGTCGCCGCGCGCGGCAGTGGCCGCAGGGTCTTCCGTTGCCGCGGGCGCGGCAGGTGCCATTGGCTCTGCCGGGGCGGGGGCGACGGGAGCAACAGGCTGCGCGGCCGCACGTTCGGCCGTCAGGCTCTCGGCAACGGCTGCCTCGCGGCGCCGTGCGGCTCGCACGTCACCGACGCTGCGGACGGACACCCGGCCCAGCGCGACCGCAGCGACGAGCAGGATTGCGGCACCGATCGCGTAGAAGTAGAAGAGGCGTTGCAGCGCGATGTCTCCGTTGCTCGTTCCTGTCGGAGTACCGATCGAACCGATGTCGAGGAGCGTCTCCAGCTGCGGGCCGACGATCAGCCACGCGCCGCCTGCGATGCCTAGCCAGGCTCCGAGGCTGGTCACGGCGCGGTTGGCGCTGAACAGCAGGAGAAGCCCACCAACGAACGCCGCCGCGCCGGGCGCCACCTCGTACCACCCGCGCCCGGACGTCCACGTCCACGTGCTGGTCGGCGTGTATGCGAAGTCCAGGTAGTCGCCGATGAACGGCACGATCGCCGCCCAGGCTCCCAGGACGAGCAACAGCATGCCGCTGGCCAGGCCGCGGGTGCGCGCCATTCGCATCCCGCCGCCGCTCAATGGATCTGCTGTGTAGTAAGACATGACAAACCTCCAACACGGCACACGCGCTCGGTCGCCGCGCTGATATTGATATTCCCGGCAACCGCCCTCGCCTAACCGTCGACGAGTCGTTCTTGTGGGCCAGGTCGACGGCGTGGCGGCTCTCGCGCTGCGGTACCTCGACGCTTCGGCCTGCCATGTCGATCTTGTCGTTGCTGACCTCTGATCGCAGAGGATCAACCTGCTCGCTCGGCCTTGCCCGGGCACGGCGGAACGCCCCGAGAATCGGGTTGGGTTATTGCTGCTGGCGTGACCAGGTTTCGTATGCGGCGACAGCGGTGGGGAGCGTGGGGAACAGGCGGGCCTCGCCGATGCTTTCTGCGAGCCCGAACGCGCGAAGGTCGTCGAGCACGTCTTGCTTGACTCTGGCCATCGCCAGCACGATGCCGCGACGCTCCAGTTCGACCCGTAGCGATTCGACGGCGTCGAGACCGGTGATGTCTACTTCCACGTTCGCCTCGACGTTCAGGACGAACCACTTCGGCTGATCTGCCGGGTCGGCCGCGGCCAGGGCGCGGCGCTTGAAGTCGTCCGCGTTCGCGAAGAACAGTGGTGAGTCGTACCGGTAGACCACGAGCCCGGGAATGGTTTGCGCCTCCGGGTAGTCGTCCACGTCGTGCATGCCGGCCAGTCCGTCCACCCGTCCGAGGATCGCGTCGTGCGGGCGCGCGACCCGTCGCAGCAGATTCGCGACCGAGACCCCGATCGCCACCAGCACCCCGTAGAGGATGTTCAAGACGAGGACGCCGGCCAAGGCGGTCAACGCGAGCACGAGTTCGCTGCGGCGGAACCGAGCGATCCGTCGGAATTCCGCGACGTCGACCAGGCGGGTCGCCGCGTAGATGATGATTGCCCCGAGCGCCGCGTCCGGGAAGTTGGCGAGCAGGGGTCCACCGGCCAGGAGTACGAACACCAGGCTGGCGAGGGCGACGATCGAGTACATCTGGGTGCGGCTTCCGGCCGCATCTCCGAGAGCCGTTCGGCTGCCGCTGCTGCTCACCGGGAAACCCTTGAACAGGCCGGCGCCGATGTTCGCGACTCCCAACGCAAGCAGTTCCTGATTGGCGTCGACGTCGTAGCGTCCGCGCGTGGCGAATGCCCGTGCGGTGAGCACGTTGTCGGTGAAGGCGACCATCGCGATCCCGATTGCGGGTAGGAGCAGGTCGCGGAGATCGGACATCGACAGGTCCGGTACGCGAGGTATCGGCAGCCCGCTCGGCACCGTGCCGACGACGGACAAGCCGTGGTCCTTGAGCCCGAATGCACTCACCACGGCGGCAGCGATCGATACTGCGAGCAGCGGTCCGGGCAGGCGTGGGTAGCGGGCCTGAATGCCGAACAGGAAAGCCAGAATGCCCACCGACATCAGCACTGTCGGCCAGTGCACGTCGTTGAGGTTGCTCATGAACGTCCTGAGCTGCGTGGCAAGTTTGGAGCCGTGGACCGACACACCAGTCGTCCCGGTGCAGCTGCCCGCCGATCATGATTACGGCAACCCCGGCCAGGTAACCCACGAGCACCGGCCTGGAGAGCAGATCGGCGACGAACCCCAATCGCGTCAGCCAGGCGACGAGGCAGATCAGGCCGACGAGAATGGCCAAGCCGGCGGTCAACATGGCATATCGCACGGGGTTACCCGCCACGAGCGGCCCGATCGCGGCAGCTGCCAACAGCGCGGTCGTTGATTCCGGTCCGACAGACAGCTGCCGGCTCGACCCGAGCACGGCGTACACCGCCAACGCGGGCACTGCCGTCCAGAGCCCGGCAACCGGTGGGAGGCCGGCCACGCCTGCGTACGCCATGACCTGCGGCACGAGGTACGCGGCGACGGTCAGTCCGGCCACGACGTCGCCGCGAAACCACGACCGCCGATACGCGACAAAGTCACCGCGCCCAGGCAGGACGGAGGTCGCAAAGTGCGATATCACACGCACGAGGCCGACCTCCCGGTTGACGATCCTTGCGACAACGCACCGTGCCCGACCGGATTATGGACCGATCGGGGCGTTCGGCTTGTCATGCGCCACGGGTCTTTGTGCTCTGCGGCTGGCTGGTGGAGGCGGGGAGCATGGCGATGTGACCAGGTTGCGTGACAGCAACGAGTCGCTGCTGTTCGTGTTCTGTGTCGTGCTGCTGGGCGCCGGCGGTGCGGCGTGGCTGCTCGGGGCCGAGGGGCCGGCGGGCGTCCTGTGGTTCGGTGACACGGCGGTGGGCCTGGGCGTCTCGGTGTTGTGGACGGTCGGTGCGATCCGGCGCCGGCAGCCGAGCGTCGACGTCATTGCCGTGCTGGCCCTGGTTGGTGCGCTCACGGTCGACGAGCCGTTCGCCGGCGCGGTGATCGCGGTGATGCTCGCGAGCGGGCAGTTGCTGGAAGCCCGTGCCGCGCGCCGGGCGCGGCGCGAGCTGAGCCTGCTGGTGGAGCGTGTCCCGCGCACGGCCCGGCGCCGCGTCGGGGACGGTGTCGTGGAGGTCGCGGTTGATGACGTGGTCGTAGGCGATCAGTTGCTGGTCGGGGCGGGCGAGGTCGTTCCGGCCGACGGGCGGCTGCTGTGCCCGGCCCTGTTGGACGAGGCTGCCCTTAGCGGTGAGCCGTTGCCGGTCGAGCGCGTCGCCGGTGACGATGTCCGCAGCGGGGTGGTCAATGCGGGGCAGTCGATCGACCTGATCGTGACGGCACCCGCGGCGCAATCCACTTACGCCGGCGTGGTGCGCCTCGTCGAGCAGGCGCAGGCGTCGTCGGCGCCGTTCGTACGCGTCGCCGACCGGGTGGCGATTCTCTTGGGCTGTCGCGCACGGCGCGCATCGGTGTCGTCGTCAAGGGGGGCGGCGCCCTGGAACGCCTGGCTGCCGGGCGAGTGATGCTGTTCGACAAGACCGGCACGCTGACCCAAGGACGTCCCGGGCTGGCAGACGTCGTCACGGCCGGCCAGGGGCTGGACGCCGACGAGCTGCTCCGTCTCGCAGCCTCGCTCGATCAGGTCTCACCGCACGTTCTCGCAAGCGCGATCGTCACTGCGGGCACCCGTCGCGGGCTCGCGCTCGAGATGCCGGGTTCGGTCCGGGAGGTACACGGTTACGGCCTGGAAGGCACGGTGGGCGGGCGCATGGTCAGGCTGGGCAAGGCGTCGTGGGTCGTTGGTGACAACCCGCCGTCGTGGGTGCGCCAGGTGCGCCGCCGCGCCGACCTGGACGGCGCGTTGACGGTCTTCGCGGCAGTCGACGGCCGGCCGGCCGGGGCATTCCTGTTCGAGGACGCGATCCGGCCCGACGCGCCCCGAATGCTGCGCGCATTGCGCGCGGTCGGGATCACCCGCGTCGTCCTGCTGACCGGCGACCGCGCAGACATCGCGGACATGGTGGGCCGCGTCGTGGGCGTCGACAGCGTGTTGGCCGAGTGCGACCCCGCGGACAAGCTCGCCGCGGTCGAGCGCGAAACGGAGCGCGGCGACACGATCATGGTCGGCGACGGCGTCAACGACGCCCCGGCGCTGGCCGCCGCAGGCGCTGGAGTGTCGCTCGCGGCGCGCGGGGCCACCGCGTCGTCCGAAGCCGCCGACGTGGTGCTCACGGTCGACCGGATCGACGCCCTCGCTGACGCCATCCTCATCGCGCGCCGCTCGAAGCGGATTGCCCTGCAGGCCGTCCTGGTCGGCATGGGCCTGTCGCTCGTCGCCATGGTTGCTGCCGCGGCCGGGTACCTCCCGCCCGCGGCAGGCGCGGTGCTGCAAGAGGGCATCGACGTGCTGGCGATCGGCATCGCCCTGCTGGCCGTGCTGCCTGGCGCCGTCCACACGATCGCGATGCCCCCCGCAGACGTCGCCACGGCGCGCCGGTTGCGAGTCGAACACGACGCCATGCAGCCGGTGATCGAGCAGATCCGAGCCGTGGCGGACACACTGTCAACGCGCGCGCGCGACCTCACGCTCGTACGTGCCCTGGTCCGGCAGCTCGACGAGCATCTGCTCCCGCACGAACGAGCCGACGAAGCACTCCTGGTGCCGCTGGTAGCCCGAGCACTCGGTGGCACGGATGCGACGGCGGCGATGAGCCGCACCCACGCAGAGATCGAGCACCAGGTCGGTCGCTTGCGAGCACTGCTGACCGACCTCGACGACGAGGCCGCAGAGCCCGAAGACGTCATCGAGGTTCGTCGCCTGCTCTACGGGCTGTACGCCGTTCTCCGCCTGCACAACGCACAAGAGGAGGAAGGCGCCTTCAGCCTCGTGCCGGACGGCGCCGCGAACGGCCAGCCTCCAGGCATGGAACCGAAAACGAGCTAAGCAACCCACGACGACCTAGCCAGGGCGCGGATACATCCGGGTCCCCATCGAGCACAGCCGAAACGCTCGTCACGCTCGCTATCCACTGTGGACAGTCCGGCCCGACGCTGAGCGACCCGACACGGCTGGAGCTGATCCGATTGCTCGTCACCGAGGGCCCGCAGACCGTGGCGCAGTGCCAGATCGCCGACCCCGACGTCCCGAAGTCGACGTTCTCCCACCACCTCAAGACGCTGCGTGAGGCCGGCCTGATCCGCAACGAGCCGTCAGGACGCCAGCGCACGATCTCCTTGCGCCGCGCCGAGCTCGACGCCCGTTTTCCCGGACTCCTCGACTCCGTCTCGTAACCGAGGCATCCGGTTGACGGTCCGTCCACTGTGGACGGACCGTCAGGGAACCCTTGTGATCCGCGAGGGGCAGTCAGGACCTGTGGATCGGCGTGCCACGATGAGGTGGCAAGACGACTTGCCGGAAGGGGACCGAAGTTGTCGGAGCGATCAGGAACCCTCGCTGACGATCCGTTCGGTGGTCGCCGCCCAACCAGTCACGAACGAATGACTGGGCTGCCCTGGGATGCGTCGTACCACGACGGCCCTGCGCCTTGGGATATCGGCCGGCCGCAGCCGGCAATAATGCGTTTGGCATCCGAAGGCGGATTCGCCGGGGCGGTGCTCGATGCGGGCTGCGGGACCGGCGAGAACACTCTTCACGTCGCCTCGCTGGGATTGTCGGTTCTCGGCGTTGACGTGGCTGAGACGGCGCTGGCGATCGCCCGGGAGAAGGCCGACGACCGTGGGATCGAGGTCGAGTTCGCTGCGGCTGACGCGTTCCAGCTGGAGCGTTTGGGGCGCAGGTTCGAGACGGTGTTGGACTGCGGCCTGTTCCACACCTTCGACGGCGACGAGCGACCAGGATACGTGGCGAGTCTGGCGTCGGTGACCGAGCACGATGCAACCCTGCATGTGTTGTGCTTCAGTGACGAGGGCCGCGATACCGGCCCGCACCCCGTCAGTCAGGAAGAGCTGAGAGCGGCGTTCAACCGCAGCAACGGATGGAATGTCGCCGCCATCGAGCCGGACCGGATTCAGACGAGATTCCACAACGGCGGCGCACCAGCCTGGTTCGCGACGATCAAACGGATCTAGAGTGCGGGACTGGTCGGCCCGGTGAGCGATCCCGTGCTGTCAGTCATGACTCATCGGGTCGTTCGACGAGTTGCCACCTGCGTCATGTCCGATGACAGATTTGCTTGAGCAGTCGCGGGCGAATGAGGAATGCCTCCGCCTCGAGCGCGGCGATCGCGATACGGGGTAGGTCGCGGGTGGCCGGGTAGGACAGGAAACGGGGTTCCCACTCCGGTCGGAATTTCAGGTTGAAGCGATACAGCGACTCGATCTGCCACCAGCGTGAAGCGAAGAGCAGCAAGCCACGCCACGCCCGCAAGATCGGCCCCGCACCGACTTTCTGGCCGCGTTCGAGAACGTCGCGGAACAACGCGAAATTGAGCGATACGCGGCGTAGGCCGAGCCCCGGACCGGCCTTGATCAGTTCGACGATCATCAGTTCGTTGAGGCCGTTGTCGGCGCTGCGGTCGCGCCGCATCAGGTCCAGCGAGAGGCCGTCACACCCCCAAGGCACGAAATGCAGAACGCCTCGCAGTTCGCCGTCCCGGTAGGCGGTGACAACGACGCAGTCCTCGTCCGCAGCGTCGCCGAGCCGCGACAGTGCCATGGAGTATCCGCGCTCCACAGCAGCTCCTCGCCACATGCTCGCGACTCGAAGCACGTCGGCGAACTCGTCGCGATCGATGTCCTTCGTGCGACGAATGCGAACGGAGTAGCCGCATCGTTCGATGCGGGTACAGGCCTGTCGCACGCCGCGCATCTGCCGGCCGTCGAGGGTAAAGCTGTCGACCTCGACGACCGCCTCATCGCCAAGTTCGATTGCGGCCAGGTCGCACTCCCGCTTGAACACCGTCGCGCCGAGCTCGCTGCAGCCGATCACCGCTGCGGTCCAGCCGTAGTCCTCGACGAGACGCCGGTACGAGGTCATCGCGCCGGGCCATGCCTCCGGATCTCCGATCGGATCACCGCTCGCTAGTGCGACACCGTGCACCACCCGGTAGGCAATGGCTGACTTGCCGGTCGGCGACCACGCCAACGTCTTGTCGCGGCGCAACGCGAAGTAGCCGAGGGAATCGCGTTTGCCGTGCCGGGCCAAGAGTGATCGCAGCCGCTGCTCGTCATCTTTGGAAAGCCGCGCAATCGGCTCGGACGGACGAAGCGCTACCAGTACGACGACGACGACGGTGAGCAACCCGAACGCGAGAAGCGTGGCGTGCAGGACGTCACCGAAGCGTTCCCCCCGCACAGCCACCGGGCCGTCGGCGCCGACGAGCGCGTACGCAACTTCACGCAGCCGTGCCCACCAGGACGGATCTCCGACAACTCGATGCGGGTACAGATAGAGCGTCGCCATCCCGTACAGCAGCGCGACCGCCACGAGCTCGAAGAGCAGCCGCACCGCGAACCACCGCGAGACCGGGTCAGCCTTGGCGGTGAACCGCGACCGCGCCGTGAGCAGCAGCGCGAGCAGCGCCAAGGCGATCGCAGCCTCGCCGATCTTGTGGCCCTTCAAGACATGCGCAACCGCCAGTACGGCGGTTATCACGACCGCCCCTCGCCAGGCGATCCGCTTACGCCTGCGCAACCCCGCTGCGACTCTCAGCAGCAGGAAACCCGCCACCGCGGTCACGGCCGTCGCGGCAGAAGTCGCCGGCACCGGCAGCAGTCCGGTGATCGCGTGGACGCGGACGCGCTCGTCTGGCATCACGACGTCGACCAACGTCAGCAGCCCCATGACGGTTGCCAGGCCGGCGATGATTCGCGGCGCCTGCTGCAAGTACGAGACGGGTAACCGGCTGAGCCGGGTGATCGTGCCAGCGACGCGATGAGGCGGCTTCGGCCACGGTGGCGGCTGAATGTGCGGGGCCGGCCGCGACGGCGCGGGCAGATGCGTGTGCACCGGCTGCACTACGAGCTGTCGTAGGTCACGGGCGACCGGAACACGCACCGCGCGCCACCGCCGGGTTGAGATCACCTCGGTCGCCCCGTCCGTCGAGGTGTCACTGTCCTGACGAAAGGTCGTTGCGCCAACCGAGTTCTCGTTGCCGGCAGCGGGGCATTCGGTTCCGTGGTCGGTTTCACGCCCTCGGCGAGCGCGCCAGGAGCGAGCGGCGCGGCAACGATGTGCGACAGCCAGTCGTAGACGGTCGGTTCCATCGCGACCCACACGTGGAAGTTGTGGCCACCGCGAGGCACGGTGAGCAGGTCGACCCGGGTCGGGAGGCGTGCGGCAGCGGCGAGCTCGTTCGCTTCGACATACGTTGTGCGGTCCTGACGGGAGCTCGCGAGAAGCAGTGCGACGTTCGGAGCCGGCAGATTCGCCAATCGCCATAACGGATCGTTGGCGTCTCGCGACGCCACGCTGTGGCCGAACAGCGCGCCCGTCGTCCAATCGACGTATGGGCGGTTGTACCCGGACATCGATACGGCGGCGGCGAACATGTCAGGGTGCCGGATCGCGATGTTGAGTGCGCAGAAGCCTCCCGTTGAAACGCCGGCTACTGCCCACGACGAGCGGTCGCTCGAAACTCGAAAGTCGCGTTCCATCGCTCGTCGTACGTTCACGGTCAAGGTCGTCTCGACCTGGGTCCCGTCGACGGCGTTGATGCACTCGCCATCGTGGTGGGGCACGTAGTTCGAGTTGGGCATCACCGCGACGAACGGAACGGCGCGTCCAGCAGCGATCTCCTGGTCGGCGATCTGCTGCACGTCGAGCGGTCCGGTCCAACCATGCGGGGTCCCGGGGTACCCGCCAATCAGCTCGAAGACGGGAAATGCTCGATTGGCGTACGCCGGGTCGAAGTACTGCGGCGGCAGGTAGACGAGTGCGTTGTGCGACCGGCTGTCGCTCGCGTCCGGGATCGGCACGGGTAGGACGAGGCCCTTCTTGCGGCCCTCTGCGGTTCTGTTCGGCGCGGCCAGTTGCCGGTCGTACGCTCCGGGGCGAACTTGCGAAGTGCTCGTCCCGCTGCCGTTGCCGAGCAGGTCGGACCAGGACGTGAAGAACAGGCCCTGATCATTGACGAACAGGGCAGCTACGAGGCAGGCCGCGAGTTGACAGGCGATCAGCATCGAAGCGCGCGCGGGCCAGCGCATCCAGGGTCGCCGGCTCACGCGATCCCAGCTGAACACGACAGCGGCCACGGCCGCCAGAGCGGCGGATATCGCGATCGCCAGCGTCCAGTTTCCGGTCAGCGACATGAACACATCCCCAGGTGACCTACGGCCCGTTGCTAATCGTGCGAGCCTGGCGGCCCTCGCGGCACCGCTACACGACGGCCATCGGCCCGACCGAAGTCGGGTCCGCGTCCTGACCGCAGACCTGTGGTGGCGCACAGGTAGGCGCTGCAGACTGATATGGGAACTGGCTGCGGACGGGTATCTGAGGAGCAACCGCCGTGCTGCGTATAGCCGTGGTCGACGACGAGGCGCTAGTGCGCTCGGGCCTGTCGATGATCCTCGCCGTGCCGGATGACATGGAGGTCGTCGTGAGCTGCGACGGCGTGGCCGCTGTCGAGGAGATCGCCCGACAGCGTCCCAAAGTCGTTCTGCTCGACATCCGCATGCCCGAGGTGGACGGCCTGGCGGTGCTTGCCGGCGTTCTCGCCCAGCCCAACCCGCCGGCGGTGGCGATGCTCACGACGTTCGCGGCCGACGATCAGGTCGCGGCGGCGTTGCGTGCCGGGGCAGTCGGCTTCCTGCTCAAGGACACCGAGCCGGAGCAGCTCATCCACGCGGTACGCGTCCTCGCCACCGGCGGAAGCGTGCTCTCGCCCGTCGTGACGCGCACGGTGATCGGCGGCTACGTGGCGGGCACTGTCGACCCCGATGTCAGCGAGCTCGTCTCGTCGATGACCGATCGGGAGCGGGAGGTCCTAGCCCTTGTGGGCGAAGGCCTGTCGAACCTGGAGATCAGCCAGCGGCTTTTCCTCTCAGTGGGCACCGTGAAGGAGTACGTGAGCGCGATCCTCACGAAACTCGGCGCGGCAAATCGGGTCCGCGCGGCCGTGCTCGCACACCGCGCTGGACTTGTCGGCTCGCCGTGAACATCCACGTCCCCACGTCCTCCCGTGCCGCGTGGATCTTCACCGACACGCTCGTCGTCGCGCTGTCCGTCGCAGACCTGTACCTCTCGTCAGTGGCAATTCGCTCGCTGCCGTTCGTGCTGTCCGTTCTTGCAATCGTCGCGCTTGTGCTCCGGCGACGTCACCCGATCGCGGCCCTGACGGTTGGCCTGCCGAACGTCGTCTGGGGCTACGCCTTGCTAGCGCAGCTCGTGGCCACGTTCACTGTCGCGCACCGCGTCAGCGACCGCCGTCGCGTCGTGGGCATGATCGGCTTGGTGGCAGTCGCGCAGGTCGTCGGCATGTTCGTGCTCCCGGACAACGCCCCGACCGAATACGGGGCCCAACGTCTCGTCTTCGCCGTCCTGATCGTGGGTGGGCCGGCGACCCTAGGGCTCCTGTTGCGCGCCTATCAGCAGCTATCGCAGCAGCTCGCCGAGCTGACGGCGCGACGCGAACGTGAACGCGACCTCGTGACGCGAACCGTGCTCGCGCAGGAACGGACGCGGCTCGCCCGCGAGATGCACGACGTCGTGTCTCACCAGGTGAGTCTCATCGCGGTCCAGGCAGGTGCGCTTCGCATGACCGCGGCGGACCAAGCAACCCGCGCCACGGCGAGCACGCTCCGGACGCTCGCGGCGAAGACTCTGACCGAGCTGCGCGAAATGGTCGCCGTACTGCGCGACGCCGACCATCCCACCAGCGAGATCGCGCCGCAGCCGCGGATGTCCGACCTCCCGCGATTGGTGCGAGACAGCGGTACCGGCGCCGTGCTCCTCGCTGACTCCGTGCTCGACCTCGACCTGCCCGAGCCGACCGAGCGCGCCGTGTACCGCACTGTTCAGGAAGCGCTGACGAACGTCCGCAAGCACGCCACTGGAGCTGCGGTAACCGTGGAACTGGACGGCGACGCCGAGGGCTTGCGCATCCACGTGCGAAATGGCCCACCCCCGGCCGCGACGGGTCCGCTGCTCGTCCGGGCCGACAGCCTGCCCGGCGGCGGTCACGGCCTGATCGGACTCCGGGAGCGAGCGGAGCTACTCGGCGGCGGCATCACGCACCGTCACACGAGCGACGGCGGGTTCGAGCTGATCGCGAAGCTTCCGACTCGGCCGGCATCGGCAAGTTCCGGCAATCTCCTGCCGCACTGACCTCGCCTGGCAGCGTGTGCTGGCAGCGCGGGTTTCGACGCGAAAGCGGCGCCCGAACCCGCTGTCTCGGGCGCCGCTTCCGGCGGAGCGATGCGGGCGCCGCTAGTGGTCGCCTCCCACGAGCAGCGCGTGGCGCAGGTCGGTGACCTCGGCGTCGCGGCTGCCGACTGGTGCCAGCCCGTAGGCGCGTTCGATGGTCGCGAGGATCGACGTCGTGTCGTGCGACTGGTGGTCGACGCCCGAGCGGGTGAAGCCGCCACCGATGATCAGCGCGGGCACGCGGGTGCTCGGGCCGAACTCGTCGGACGGTCCGTCGGCCGCGTCCGGGCCCTGCCCGGGCGGTGCGACGTGGTCCCACTGGCCGCCGAACTCGTCATAGGTGACGACGACGAGCGTGTCCTTGCCGTCCGGACCGCCGAGTATGCCCTGGAGCAACTGGACGAGGTGCATCTCACCGTTGTCGGTGCTCGCGTAGCCCGGGTGCTCGTTCTCCTCGCCGACCGGCTTGACGAACGACACTGCCGGCAGCGTGCCGGCCTGTGCCGCGGCGACGAAGTCCGTCTCGTCCTTGAGGTGTTCGCGGCCCGGTTGGCCCGGGGCGTAGTTCTGGAAGTAGTTGAACGGCTGGTGGTGGTACTGGAACAGCGGGTCCGGGTGCCCGGAGTTCGCGTCGTTCCACCCGCCGGCGAACCAGTTCCACGAGATGTTCTTGGCCGACAGTTCGTCGCCGATGTTCGTCTCGTAGAACGGTTTGCCGGGATCGACGTCGTTGATGCCGGGCAGCACGTTCGATCCGCCCGCGCTGGGCTGCCAGGACGGCTGCATCGTGTTCACGGCGTAGTTGCCGCACGCGAAGCCGGCGACGGTGCTCGGCTGCCCGCACGCCTGGGTCAGCGGGCCGTCGACGTAGCTGACGGCGGGATCCGGCTTGTACAGCGGGTAGCCGCTGTTCGGGAATCCGGCCGTGTCCAGCACGCTGTTCTTCGCGGCCGGGATTGGCAACTGCGAGGTATCCCACTGCGGTGCCTGAGCCGCGATGAGGTACTGGTGACTCAGGAACGACCCGCCGAATGCGCCCTGGAAGAAGTGGTCGGCGATCACGTAGTTCGGTGCGCCGGCACCGTGCAGGTACTCGTACACCGGCAGCTGCGTTGTGTCGTAATGGCCCATCGTGAGGCCCACGGCATCGCTTCCGGTGGCGTAACGGTCCTGCTTGCCGCCGTCGAGCTGGTACTGCTCCTGGTAGAAGCGGTGCACGAGGTCGCGGGTGCATCCGCCCGGCAGGCCCTGCGGGTCGCCGTTCTCGACGCCGTTCGCCGCGAACTTGTCGGGCGGCGCGCACGTCTTGTCCGGTGGGTTGACGTAGTCGTTGATCGAGAACGGCGCGCTGGAGTCGAAGTGGCTGTCGAACGCGGTGCCGCGCGGCGATGTGCCGGAGCACTCGACGGACTGCAGGCCGGGATGTGTCGTGTTGTCCAGCCAGGTGACCGTCGACGTTGTCGTCACGAGGTTCGCGTCGTTCTGCAGCAGGCAGTTGATCGGCGCGCCCCACTGGTCGACCTGGGTGGTGCCCGCCTCCGCATCGGGCAGGCCGTCGACCTCCTGGTGACCTACGTTGCCCCACAGCCCGTACAGGTTGTCGAAGCTGTGGTTCTCCTCGTAGATCACGACCAGATGCTTGTAGCTCCCGAGCGAGCCGCGCGACGGTGACGCACCGACCGTATCGCTCACCAATCCGACGGCGCCGATGACGGCGACGGCACTCGCTGCAGCAAGTAGGGCCCTGTGTCGCATGCGGACTGCTCCCCTCAGCTGACTACCTCGACGGCCCGAACGCTAGCCAAGACGCGTTCGTTACGCACGCGGTCCACATGACCAGCCGGTGAACGGTACGCGAACACGCCGGCGCATCCTGGCCACTCAGCTTGGGCCGAGGCCTCATTTCAGGATCCCCTGCAGCAGCGTGCCGAACAGCAGGTTGCGTGCCTTCTTGGGTGACCAGCGGTGGCGAGAGCGCAGATGCAGGTATGTCCACGCGACCGCGTTGAACGTGACGTCGGCCAGGTCGCTGTCCTTCGAGGTTCCCCGCAGCTGGCCCGCCGCGCGGGCGTCACGGATCGGCGCGATGAAGGGATCGAGGAAGCCCACCGGCACGTGTCCCAGCTCGAACGCCTTGTGGAACATCTCGTCCGAGACGGACAGCACGTCAGCGTGCGCGTCGACGACGTCGCAGAGTGCGTCCATCGTGCGTTCGAGGCGTTCACGCGGAGTGCCGGACGCCGTCAATATCGGCAGCATCGCGTCGCGGTAGTCCTCGGCGAGCTTGCGGAGCAGTCCGTTGAGCAGCGACTCGCGGGTGACTCCGTTGCGCCACAGCGTCACTCGGCCGCGGCCTGCGCGTTCGGCAACCCGGTCGAGGGTCAGCGCGTCCCATCCCGTTTCGGCAAGCACGTCGACGGTTGCCCGGTACAGGTCATCGTCCACGTCCGAACGATACACAGGCCATCGGAGACTCGTTGACCTTCCAGTTATGAAACGTGTACGTTTCACGGCATGAAGCTGCCCTTCGCCGAACCGCTGACGGTGATCCCACCCGGCCCGCGTGTTGTCCCGGAGCCACCGCGCCGGGGTGAACCGGGCGGCGAGCCGTGCGGCATTTGCGACCAGGACGAGGGCATCTGGTCCGACGAGAACTGGGTGCTGCACAACCCCGTAGGCGCCAGCCTGCCGGGCACGCTGTGGCTCGCGTCGCGACTGCACGTCGACTCGTTCAAAGACCTGCCTGCCGAGCTTGCCGCGGACTTCGGGCGCGTCGCGGCGCTCGTCGAACGCGCGATCCTCTCGCTGGGCGACATCGCTCGCGTCCACGTGTACCGATGGGGTGATGGCGCGGCTCACTTCCATGTCTGGTTCATGCCGCGGCCGCTCGGCATGCTCGAAGCGACGCGATTCGCCCTCCCGGTGTGGGAGGACAACCTGCCGCAGGCCAGCACGTCCGACATCGAGCAGGCAGGTCACGCCGTCGCGGCCGCACTCGTCGCGAAAGCGGCGAGCACCGCGTCGGCAGGCTGACGTGAACCGGTATCACCGCAGGCTCTGCGGCTCGGATCGCTGGGCCGCCCATATGGAATCGAACGTGCTGCCCCGCGTGCTCGGGCAGATCGAGCTCGGCGATGACGTGCTGGAGGTCGGCCCCGGCTACGGCGCGGCGACGAGGGTGCTCGCTGGCGCCGTTTCGCAACTGACGGCGCTGGAGATCGACCGCAGGCTTGCCGAACGTCTGCGGACTCGTCTTGCCGAGCAGCTTGGCAGCGGGCTGTCCGTCGTCGATGGGGACGGCACGGATATGCCTTTCGACGCCGGCAGGTTCAGCGCGGTCACGTGTTTCACGATGCTGCACCACGTCCCGTCGCGCGACGCGCAGGACCGGATGTTCGCCGAGTGCGCGCGCGTGCTGCGACCGGGCGGCGCGTTCGCGGGCCGCGATCTCACCGACGACTTTCGCTCGCGACTGATCCACATCGGCGACACGTACGTCCCCGTCGCAGTTGCCGATTTGGCCGACAGGTTCGAGGCTGCCGGTTTCCGCTCGGCCGTCGTGACCGACCTTGGCGGCGCAGTGAGCTTCGCGGCCTACCGGTAGATGCCGGCCGGTCTCACTGATCGCGCGAGCAGAATGGCGACCATGCCACTCGCGCTGCATCACGTCGTGATCGACGCACACGACCTGCCACGACTCGCGCGGTTCTGGGCGCAGGCGTTGCGCTGGCAGATCCTGTCCGAGCGTGAGCGCGAAGTCGTCATCGGCCCGGAGGTGACGGCGCCGGTCGGTATCTGCTTCATGCCGAGCCCGGACGGCAAGGTCGTGAAGAATCGCGTCCATCTGGACCTCACCGCGGCCGCCGATGAGCGGGACGCGGAGATCGATCGGCTCATTGCGCTCGGCGCGTCCCGAGTGGACATCGGCCAGACGGGCAATGAGTCGTGGACGGTGCTGGCCGATCCCGAGGGAAACGAATTCTGCGTGATCCGTCCGAAGACCACGCTCATCGTGTAGCGGCTACTGGTGCGGCGCGGGACGCCGGCCGGGGATGCTGGGCAGGCCGTCGTGACCGCCTGCGTGAAACGTCTCGAGGGTGAGCTCGGCGATCCTGCCGTCGGCTATCCGGGCGATGTAGTGGCCGTGCACGGTCCAGAGGTCGCCGCCTTGTGCCTCGGGCAGCCAGTGGTGCGCGACGACGTGCGTCTCGGCATATCCGTCCGCGACGACGACCGGCCCGGTCTGGTGCTGGGTGGCTGCGAGCCCGGAAGC
>WNGE01001862.1_pt1 | contig 26297 bp, 26 predicted proteins | sample 5400651 | NCBI WGS metagenome assembly WNGE01 (sample SAMN13153370, study PRJNA577476) | soil metagenome | isolation source: 60 cm soil or saprolite under grassland replicate 2 | place: USA:California | collected 2016-06-15 | reverse complement strand
CTGCGCCACTCGTCGCTGCGGTCACGGCATTTTGCAGCATCGCGACCGCATCCTGGTTCCCCGCAATATTTTGCAGCGTGGCGGGAGCAATCCTGGCAGCGAGCGTCGGGTCCTGTGTTAAGAAATATATTTTCAACACCCCGAGCAGCATTACCACTGATCCCGCCAGCGTGTAGAGGAAAAACTTGATTGCAGCATAAAGCCGGTTTTCGCCGCCCCAGATTCCGATCAGAAAATACATCGGCACCAGTCCGACCTCGAAAAAGAGGTAGAACAGGAACATGTCCATCGATCCGAAAACACCAATGACTGCGGTTTGTAGAAGCAGCAGCAGTACGTAATATTCTTTTTCGCGCTTTTGGATGTAGTTCCAGGACGATAGAGCGGCTATGAATCCGAGAATAGTCGTCAACGTGATCAGCAGCACCGATACTCCATCGACACCCATTTGATAGCGTGCACCGATAATGGGGATCCATTGGTGATCCTCGAGAAACTGCATCCCGCCGACCGCCCTGTCGTATTTGAACAACCACAACGAAGCGATAAAATCTAGAGCAAACCAGGCGGTCGCCACTTTCTTAATGAGGTTTGATTGTCCTTTTCGCATGACCGCGAGAATGACAACAGCACCCACTGCCGGCAGCCAGGTAATGATGGAGAGAATGTAATTGTTCATGTTGATTGGTGATCAGTAACCAGCGTTCGTTTGTCTTGCAATGACCAGCTGATTTTCTTGTTATCGACTGCCGCTGGACCACGAAGTATTAAAAATGAAGCCCGACAACACCGCGTATAGCCCTGACAATATCCGCTCCATAGAAGAGCATCACAGCCGCAACCAGACCAAGCACCATTACTAAGGCATAGTTCTGGGTAAGACCCGTTTGTGCTGCGCGCAGGAGTGGCGACATAAGCCGAATGATAAATGTGGCAATTGTATTGACCAGACCGTCGACGACATATTTGTCGGCGCCACCGGTTATCCGGCTGGTAAGACGGGTCAGCCAGGCCGAGCCATTAACACCGCCATCGATTACTTTCGAATCGAAGGCAAAGACGGCGCGAGCGGCATCCATCGTGCGACGAGTGATTGCCATCCCATAGAACTCGTCAACCCAGTACTTGTTATAGCTGGCCTGGTACAACGGACCGAGGCGTGTCGCCCATCTGTCGGGCAGACGGGGATCCTTCACATAGAAAAGATATCCCAATCCGATTCCAACGCCGGCTGCGACGAGTGCGATAAGAATAAAGACCCATTCGGCCACGGTGTGACTGCCGACGGCGTTCGTTACGGCATGGGCCAGGTTAAAGCCACTCTTCGTCGCAGCCGTCTCGGCCCCTGCGCTTTCGCTTGCTGCTGGCGGAGCGACAGGATGCTCTTGAGATTTAGCCTGCGCCTCCGCATTGCTCTCGCCGCCAAATTCGTGCGTTACGGGATTCCAAATAATCGGGTCTAAGAAATTGACAATATTTAGTCGCCCGCCAACGTGATGTCCACCCGTAAATGCGGTGCCAATGCCAAAGACTCCACCGATGGTTGCCAATACGGCGAGGACAGCGAGGGGAACCCACATTGAGGGCGGCGATTCATGCGGAATATGTACCGCATGTCCATGATCGTGGCCACTGGGCGAATGACTTGAAACACTTTCCCAAGTCGGTCCAACGTGCTCGCCTGGCTCGTGCCGCGGGCGATCGCCTGCCGATTCAGTTCTCGCATCATGTGGTTCAGCGCCTTTGTCGAACCCGTGCGCGTGCGCTTCATCCGCTTCGCCCCCAGCCGGCTTGTCAAGAAACTTCTCTTTGCCCCAAAAGGTCATGGCCATCAAGCGCGTCATGTAAAAGGCGGTGCAGACAGCCGCGATCGTCCCGACAAGCCAAACCAGCCAGCCCAACGGAATCTGAGTGGTCGACGCAGCCCTCCAAAGAATCTCATCTTTCGACCAGAAGCCGCTGAAAGGAATAATTCCGCAAATCGCCAGCCAGCCCGCCATGAAGGTGAGGTAGGTATAGGGCATGTATTTCTTCAGACCACCCATGCGGCGCATGTCCTGTTCGTGATGCATGCCATGAATTACGCTGCCGGCGCCGAGGAACATAAGAGCTTTGAAGAACGCATGGGTCATCACATGGAAAATGCCTATGGCGAATGCGCCGACCCCGCAAGCCATAAACATAAAACCAAGCTGCGACACGGTTGAGTAAGCAAGAACCTTCTTGACGTCGTTTTGAGTGATACCAATCGTGGCAGCAAATATCGCGGTTGCGGCTCCGACTAAAGCGACAACCAACATCATGGTTTGCGAGTGTTGGAAGATGACGTTTGTGCGGGTCACCATGTACAGGCCGGCCGTGACCATCGTGGCGGCATGAATCAAAGCGGAGACTGGGGTTGGACCAGCCATCGCATCCGGCAACCAGACGTGCAAGGGAAGTTGAGCCGACTTACCGCAAGCACCGATAAACAATCCCAGGGCAATCCACGACAGGATTCCCCAGTGTCCGAGAACTTCCATTGGATAACTCTTGGCCTGATCAAATACGTTGTTGTACTGGCTGGTGCCGAAGGTGGCAATGACACCAAAAATCGCGAGCGCAAATCCAAAATCGCCCACCCTGTTTGTAATAAAAGCCTTTCGTGAGGCATCTGCGGCTTCCTGACGGCTGAAGTAATAACCAATCAAAAGATAAGAACAGAGTCCGACCCCTTCCCACCCGACAAACATCATCAGGAAGTTCGAGCCCATCACCAAGACAAGCATCGAGAACATAAAGAGTCCCATGTAAGCGAAGAAGCGATAGAAACCCGGGTCGCCGTGCATGTAGCCAGTCGCGAAAACAAAGATGCAGAGACCAACCCCGGTCACCACCAGCATGAAAATGGAGGAAAGGGGGTCAAGCTGGTAGCTCCACTCAACATCCAACAAGGTGCCGGTATTTTCATTCTCACTAGTGGTGCCCAGAATTGCGACGGGCTTCGAACGCTCGCTTTCTGGTCTGGCTGCGCGAATCCTTTCAGCTTCCTCGATACTGTGTGCCAGACTTCGAGCTTCGGCGCCCTGAGTAATACGAACCGCTCCTCCCGGAATCCAGGTAAACTTAAAGGCGCCATCCTCACTCGTGACGTAAGGCTTCGGCCAAATTGCATGGCTGCTGAAAGCATACGAGTAGATGGCTGCAAGACTGATGATAAGAGCCAGTGCCACCGAACCCACGGCGATGCCACCAATCAGCCGCTCAGAAAAGCGAAACTTCCGTCCAAAGAGGCCATTAATGGCGGCGCCGAGAAGTGGTAGGATGGGAACTAACCAAATAAATCTGTGCATAAGTTTCAAGTTTCAAGTTTGAGGTTTCAGGTTCATCCACTTGAAACCTGAAACTTGGAACCTGAAACTCTTACCATTTCAAAAGATCAATCTCATCTACCCAAATTGTTTCTTTGTTGCGATAAAGCGCGATGACAATGCCGAGACCGATTGCCGCCTCAGCCGCAGCGACGACAATCACAAAGACTGCAAATATCTGTCCGGCCACGGCATTCACATTTCCCGTGTCCTGCAGATAACGAGAGAAAGCTATGAAATTGAGGTTCGCGGCATTCAGTATTAGCTCAATCGACATAAAGATGACGATAATATTTCGCCGGGTGAGCACGCCGGCAACACCAATAACGAACAGCAAAGCCCCAATCACCAGGAATTTTGAAAGGTCCGGGTGTTGCACTTTGTCCCAGGCCGTCGTTATCCGGCTGGCTGTTACCGTCTCTTGAAAAACAAAAGAGAATAGCGGAAACGTAAGCGCTAAGATTTGATCGCTAATCATTGCTTATGTAACACAAGCTGTTAGCTTGTGTGGGTTGGCCCTACTCAACCTACGACGCAAGCTAACAGCTTGCGTTACTACTGGACGAAAGCTAACAGCCCAAGTTGGAACCTCTAGGCGATCTCACCGGGATCCTTGACGAGTGCTTCCTGCAAAAACTCTGGCGCAACATCGTCTACGGACGCCTCCTGTTTGAGCGTTCGCGCCAACATTACAGAGCCGATAATGGCTACCAGCAAAAGAACGCTCGCAATCTCAAAGGGCAGCGAAGCGTAACGATAGAGACTAAGACCGACCCGTTCCGTTTCTGATGTTATTCGTGATGTGCCTGTGGCTGCCACAGGTAACCTTTGATCCTGGACCTTACGCTGCTCGCCGGCGAGCGCCAGTTTGTCTGCATCGCGTAGATGCAGCGCTTCAACGCCGCTGCTGATTCCCCACAAAAGTCCGATGGCGAGCAAAAAGCAGAAGAGCAGGCTAACGCCAACCTGACGTGCGCTGTTAAAGATCTCGTCGCGTCCGCGTTCTTCCGCGCCCACGTTGACAAGCATGATGACGAAAAGAAATAACACCATCACTCCGCCGACGTAGACCAATATCTGCACGCCCGCGATGAACTCGGCGCGAAGGAGGATAAACAGTGCTGCCACTGATACGAGGGAAGAAATCAGGAAGAGGGCGCTGTGAACGGCATTGCGCGCCATCACGGTCAACAACCCCGCCAGGATGGCTGCGAGTGCGAAGATCCAGAAAAAGACTGCTTCCCAACCAGAAAGGATCATGGCAATCGGCAATGACTTAGCTTGAGTATTTCACGGTTTCGCGGCCCTGCTCGAGCATCTCGCGATTCCAAACGAATCCCGCGCGCGTATAGGTGGCCAACTCGAAGTCCTGGGTTAGTTCAAGGCAGGATGTCGGGCAAGCCTCCTGGCAGAGAGCGCAAAACATGCAACGCGAAGTATCGAAGATAAACTCATCCAGCACCTTCTTCTTGCGAGGTTTGCCGGCCACGATGATTTCTACATCCATCGCGATCACGTCTATGCAGTCTTCGGGACAGGCAATCGCGCAAAGGTTGCATGCAATGCACAGCGTATCGTGAGTTTCGGGATCCATATTCAAGCGAGGCGCGCCATGAAATCGCGGCGCGACATCGGGCCGAACTTTCGGATATTGCTCAGTGTAGATCCCCTTGCCGCCGACGGAATCTTTATCTGCTACAGCGCCGATATTGTATTTAAGTGTCAGGCCCATGCCCTTCAGCAGGTCGACCATGAAGAAGCGCTTGAGCTTCTGTTTGAACGTTGGCTTTGCGATTTTTACCAGCGACATAAGTTATTTCCAATTGCCGATTAGACTTATCGAATGTTGCGTTTGACTCTAACTGCCGGATCTTTAGTCCTAGATTCAACTTGACTTCAAGTATTTCGATCCAGTCTCTTGATTCAAGTATAACGTCCTGTAATCAAGATGGCGCAACGAAGATGGTTGCTATCCTTCGTTAGCAACGACCACCGGAACCGCCGGACTGCCCTGCGGGACATTCACAAGCCGGATATCTCGCCGTTGACTCTTCAGATTAAAGTCACGCGACCTCCAATTGATCCGTGACAGCAAAAGACCGGTGATGAGCAAGCCGATTATCCCAAAAACAATCATCACTGCTTTCCCGGTCGCCGTCAGATTCAACCCGTGCGAAATCGAATCAATTGTTTTGATGCCCTTCCACCCGTTGAGCGCCTGTAGTAAGAATATTGCGATGCTCGTCAAAGCGATATTGACCAGGGCCGAAGGCGTTAACCACTTCCAGCCTATATCCATCAATTGATCATAACGAAATCGGGGTAGCGTCCAGCGCAACCAAAAATAAACATAAAGAATGATGGAAGCCTTAATCAGAAACACCAGCACGCTAACAATCACGTACAGATTATGAAAGCCCTTTGCTTCCGTTAACCGGTAGACAAACGGGAAATACCAGCCCCCAAGGTAAAGAGTCGTCACGACTGCAGTAACTACCACCATCGCAGCATATTCAGCCATGAAAAAGAGTGACCAACGGAACCCTGAATACTCCGTATGGAAACCCGCAACCAATTCTGACTCCGCTTCGGGCAAATCAAACGGCGCCCGGTTGTTCTCGGCGATACCACTTATAAGAAATATCAGAAACCCGACCGGCTGATAGACAATGTACCAAATCGAGTCCTGTGCCTGTGCCGTGACGATCCCGGAAAGGGATAGCGTACGAGCGAACATCAGTGCACCTACCAGTGACAAACCCATCGACACTTCGTACGAAACCATTTGGGCGCTCGAACGCAACGCTCCAAGCAGGGAATATTTGGAGTTTGATGACCAACCGGCGAGGATCAAGGCCAGGACACCTACGCTCGAAACTGACAGGACAAACAATACGCCGATGTTTATGTCCGTAATTACCGCCCAGTCGGGCCCAAACGGTATCACCGAAAAGACAATGAAAGCTGCGGCCACCGCGATATAAGGAGCAAGGAAAAAAATCCACCTATCAGCCTTTTCCGGAATGAAATCTTCCTTTGTCAGGAGCTTCAATCCGTCTGCAATTGGCTGTAGCAGTCCCCATGGACCAACGCGCATTGGACCAAGTCGCGCCTGGATGAAAGCAGAGATCTTTCTTTCGAGGTAAGTGGCATAAGCAACCCACAAGGCGACCAGAGTCACTACGAGCCCAATCTGAATGAAAGGCCAAATGACAAAGTTGATCGTTTCAGCGCTGAAAAATCGAAGCAGCAACTGATCGACAAAGTTTATTGGCGCGAACAAAAGCACCTTAGAATAGATAATACTCATCGATCAATCTCACCAAGCACAATATCGAGCGTACCAATGATCGCGACGACGTCGGCTACAAGATGCCCAATCGACATCTGTCTTAAAGCTTGCAAGTTGATCAGTGAAGGCGGCCGCACTCGCACTCGCCATGGTTGCGCACTTCCGTCTGAAACCAAATAACATCCGATTTCACCCTTGGGACCCTCAATAGAGTGATAGTAGTCACCGACAGGCGGCTTGACTATCTTCGGCAGCTTGGCGGCGACGGGTCCGTCAGGTAGTTTCTCCAGTGCCTGATCGATAATTCGACGTGACTGCCGCATCTCTTCAAGTCGCACAAGGTAGCGATCATAGGTATCGCCGTTCTCTCCTAATGGGATGTCGAAATCCATGTCTGCGTAAGCCGCATAAGGGCGTGACTTGCGAATGTCCCAGGCGACGCCTGAACCACGAAGCGCCGGACCGGAAAGCCCAATCGCTACTGCGTCTTCGGCGGAAATGATACCGACACCCACCGTGCGACTCAGCCAAATGCGATTCTCCGACAGGACTGTTTCGTACTCATCAAGTCGTTTGGGAAAGTTGTTGATGAAACGCCGCACGTCGGACTCAAAACCGTCATAAGCATCGTTGGGCAAGCCGCCGATGCGCCAGGCATGACAAGTAAGACGCGCGCCAAACTGACGCTCAAAAATCTTCAGAATTTCTTCGCGTTCCCGCAGCGCCCAAAGCAGCACAGTGACGGCGCCGATGTCCAGCGCATGAGTTGCCAGCCAAAGAAGATGCGAGGCAATCCGGTTAAGTTCGGTCAGGATTGTCCGTAAGTAATGCGCTCGCGGCGGCACCGTCAACGCCATCATCTGTTCGACAGTTTCTACCCAGACCAGCCCGTTTGAGACCGCGGCGATGTAGTCAAGACGATCCCAGTAAGGCGCGATCATCGTGTACATGCGGTTCTCGGCAATCTTTTCCATGCCGCGATGCAAATAGCCGATGTCACAGTCAAGATCGATGACAGTTTCACCATCGAGCTTCAAGATAACCCTCAGCACACCGTGTGTGGAGGGATGCTGCGGCCCCATGTTGAGAACCATCTCGGGGCTGTCGAGCAGCGTTTCTCTGGTTGTAGCGATTTCTACCTGATGCATCGTTGTTGTGGCACAGACTTTAGTCTGTGATCGTGCGCTTCACTCAACATACTGCTTCATTTCAGCTGTGCGATTCGTTTTGACTCCCAAAGCTTCGTCTGGCCCAAACTCATAATCTGCCAAGACATTCACAGACTAAAGTCTGTGCCGCTCAGTTGCCTGGTTTGAAGCAACCCGTAACGCTCCAGGGTTCAATGATCAACCCTATCTCCTCAACTTCGCCCTTGGCTCGTTTTTCCACCAGACCAAGGAGAATGGCGTTGGCCGCGCTCGCTTTGTTCCAAACGTTTCTGGGTGAGGCCGTCTCAGTTAACACAAAACCTGCCCCTCTTGCCGCTGCCGGCGTATCAAAAATTTTCGCGGCATGATGAGTCGCAATTTCTTTTGGAGTCATGACATTTCCGATTGCCGATTGCCAATTGCTTTTTAGATGCAGCGTACGCTTACGCAAGACGCCAATTGGCAATCGGCAATTGGAAATCGGCAATTGGAAATCGGCAATCACTTATCTTTCGGCATCACTTCCTTGCCGCTGCGAAAGATATCGCGCATGACGCGCTCCTGGGGTACCGAAAGTAATTCCAAACCATAGGCGCGTCGCTGCTCGAGTTGTTCTCGCTGCACGTCAGTCATCTCCGGCAGATGCTTCTGCGTCCACTCATTCTCTACAAACTCGAGCGAAACATCTTTCCGAAGGGGATGGCCTTGCCAATCCGGTGGCAGCAACAAACGTCGCAGGTCGGGGTGGTTATGAAAAACTACTCCAAAAAGATCGAAAACCTCACGCTCCATCCAATTCGCCGCGGGCCACAGCCCAGTCACACTATCAACTCCTTGCTCAGCATTAGTGGCCACCTTCAAGCGCACACGCTTGTTCCCAGGAATAGAGTAAAGGTTATAAACGATCTCAAAAGGTGCGTCCTTCTGATCGGGAAAGTGAACGCAGGTTACATCTGAGAGGTAGTTGAACGGAGTTTCGTCATCCAATCTTAGCGCGTCACAGACATCAACAATTCGAGAGCGTTCGACCCGCAACGAAAGTTGTCCGATGAATTCAAGCGCTTCGAGCACTACGCCATTGAATCTGGCTCGAAGTTTTTGCGCTAGCGGATGAGCGGATGCATCGGTTGGTTTTGGGACCTCTTCCTTCTTCTTTACCGGGGGTTTTGGAGCGCCAGGCGAAGGTGGTGTGGCGCCCAACGACTCTTTTACAGCGGCTACACGACCTTTAGCCTGCTCGACCATGGCTGCTTTTTCGGAATCAGCGCCCGCCAAAACACCTGCGGGAGGAATGGTCGATGAGGGCGGAGTTCCTGACGATTCGGTTTCCTCCGCTCCAGACTCGGTAGTTTTAGATTGTTCCGGTGGCTTCGTGTCTTCGGACATAGGCGCCATACGGCTCGATACTCACACTCGTCTGAATCGGCGATCCGGTTTTGCCCTGTTCGCGCAACTAATGCGCTCGAGTGTTAAAGCAATTACAGAAGGAAGCGAAATCGATTTAAGCATGCGATTTATCTACTGTCAACCAGGTTATCCTTAGAAGTTTTCGGGCTAAACTTGAGCCAATTCAGCAGTTAACTTGACGATGTGAAGCACGCGCCACTATCATAGGTTGTTTGAAAACAGCGGCAGATAGCCGCCTATCAAGTAGACAAAGAGAAAGAAGATGAAACCAGGAATTCACCCCGAATATACCGAAATTACAGTGACTTGCGCTTGCGGTGAGTCTTTTAAAACACGATCGACTAAGAAAACCGACATTCACGTGGAAATCTGCTCCGCCTGTCATCCGTTCTTCACAGGAAAGCAGAAACTGGTCGACACCGCTGGACGAGTCGATCGCTTCAACAAGCGCTATGGCAAAAAGCCCGCGACAGAGAGCTCTGTAGCCGCGAAATGAGTGGACATGGATCGACGCGTGTTGCTGAACAGACACTAGCTAGACTTTAGAACCAAAACGCCGGCAGCCCGGCGGTCGTTATTTGTGCGCTCTACGCGCGCCCGACTACCGCCAATGCCGGCGTAAGTGTTTGTAAACCGGGGTGGATGAGGCTAAGGAAAGCTGCTGATGAGTTGACCGGCACGAAGTACCCAGGAAAGACTGAAGGGACTAATCGTTGAGTACAAATGAACGAGACCTAATCGTCGGCGGACAGGCCGTGATTGAAGGCGTGATGATGCGCACGCCCAATGCCTACGCCATCGCCGTGCGCAAAGCAGACGGTACTATCGTTAACACTTCGGCCAGGCTGCCCAAGTGGAGCGATAAGTATCCTCTCTTGAAACTGCCCGTGCTTCGAGGGGGAGCAGTTTTGATTCAATCAATGGGCTTGGGTATCAAAGCGTTGAACTACTCGGCCAACGAAGCCTTTGCGGAAGCCGAGAAAGCGGAATCGCAGGAAGTCGAGATGGTCCTGTCTCCGGCCGTGATTGAGGGCGAAGGCGACTTTGCCGGACTGACGGGAGCTGTGCCGGGATTGTTTCCCATTCCGACTCAAAAGCGCCCTAAGGATGAATTGAAAAAAGGCACCACAGTAGCGGCAGCAGGCTCGATAGTTTTCGCCCTGATCTTTAACGTTCTCCTTTTCGTTGCCGCCCCACTGTTGTTAACCAACGCGCTTTTCATTGCGAGTGGATGGGCGACGCCCGCGAGCGCCACGAGTGCAGTAGTTCCCGCTATCGAACCGCACTTAGGCCCTTTGCCTGAGGTTGGTGTTCCTGCAAATGAACCGTGGTACAGCCGAACGTGGGAAGCAGTGAGGCCATACTTACATCCCGTGCGTCCTTCAGTTGCTTTCAATTTGGTCGACGGCCTGATTCGCATGTCGTTATTCTTGATAATGATCTTCAGCTTTTCGCTGCTAAAAGATATCAGGCGAGTTTTCGAGTATCACGGTGCGGAACATAAGACGGTGTTCACCTGGGAGGCCGGCCTGCCGTTGACTGTGGAGAACGCACGGCCGCAACCCCGCCAACATCCCCGCTGCGGCACGAGCTTTTTGATGGTCGTCATGCTGGTGGCAATCCTGCTGTTCTCAGTAATAAAGTTTGATTCGCTGCTGTTGAACTTCCTGATCCGTATTGCCTTGATTCCGCTCGTGGCCGGACTCTCGTACGAGATAATTCGGACTTCTGCGAAGAGAGAAGGTAGCCGGATTTTTAAGTTAATCACGCTGCCCGGGGTCTGGCTGCAAAACATAACGACGCAGGAACCGGATGATCAGCAACTCGAAGTCGCAATTGAGGCTTTGAAGGAATCGCTCAAGCTCGAACCGCAAACGGATGAAGTTGCGCTGGCGCCGCTGTCATAGGTCAGATCCGTTTGTGTCCATAGAAAAGAGAGAACCCGCTACCGCGAGGTGGTATTGACCCGTTGAGCCATAGCGTGCGGGATTGCTACAGCAAGGTGATTGTTATGTTTGAGAGACTAGAACAAATCGAAAGTCGCTACGAAGAACTCGCGAATGAGCTCTCGTCACAGGAGTTGCTTGCTGACCAGGCGGCGTACACAAAGGCCACGAGGCAGCACCGGAGCCTGGGGGAAATAGTCGAGAAGTATCGTTCGTGGAAGTCTCTTAAGGAAGAGCTCGCTGGGGCTCGCGAGATGCTGAATAGCGGCGATGATGAAGAACTGCGCGAGATGGCGCGTGCTGAGGTTGAAACCCTTCAGGCCAAGGTTGAGGCAACAGAACAAGAGTTAAAGGTTCTCCTGATTCCCAGCGATCCGAATGACGAGAAAAATGTAATTCTGGAGATCCGCGCGGGCACCGGCGGCGACGAAGCAACATTGTTCGCACATGAGATGTTGAGGATGTACGGTCGCTACGCCGAAAGACAACGCTGGCGCTTCGAAGTCCTGGAGGCTTCGGAATCCGGAATCGGCGGTATTAAGGAAGCGATTGCGCTGATTGAAGGCGACAAGGTCTATTCAAAACTCAAACACGAATCGGGCGTGCATCGCGTGCAGCGCGTGCCTCAAACCGAAGCGAGTGGTCGGATTCATACCTCGGCAATCACTGTTGCAGTCCTTCCCGAAGCTGAGGAAGTCGATGTGAAAATCGATCCCAAGGACCTGCGCATCGACACGTTTTGTTCTTCGGGACCGGGCGGTCAGTCAGTGAACACGACTTATTCAGCTGTGCGCATCACTCATTTGCCCACTAATGTCGTCGTTTCAATGCAGGATGAAAAGTCGCAGATAAAGAATCGCGAGAAAGCCATGCGCGTGTTGCGCGCTCGCTTGCAGGAGCTCGAAGAACGGAAGCAACACGACGCCGAAGCCAGCGAGCGACGTTCAATGGTTGGTTCCGGCGACCGCTCGGAAAAGATTCGTACCTACAACTTCAAGGAGAATCGCGTCACGGATCACCGCATTGGCCTCACAATTCACCAGCTTGATCTTGTGATGGAGGGTGGCATCGACGAATTCATTCAAGCTTTGGTAAGTCATGACCAGGCCGAGAAACTCAAGGCTGAGACAATTGCCGCCTGAAGTACTAGTTTCCATTCCGGGTTTTCAAATCGCCAATCAGGAATCTGCAATCTAAAATGGCCTCATGTCGGCCACCACTCAGGTCCTCCTAATTCGCCATGGCCAATCTGAAGGTAACGCGGAAGGCCGTTTTGGCGGGCACACTGCTACACCGCTTTCGCCACGAGGACGCAAGCAGGCACTAGCAACCGCACGGGCGCTTGCCAAAGAAAATTTCACCGCTATCTATGCCAGCGATTTGCCTCGCGCAATCGAAACTGCCCGGCCACTGGCAAAGATTGCGCATTTGCACATCCAGCCAACCGAGGCATTCCGTGAACGAAGCGTTGGCGTGATGGAGGGCTTGACCTTTGAAGAAGCAGCCGAGGCACATCCAGAACAGTACGGAGCGCTGTTACGCCGGGATTTCGAGCATGTCCTGAGCGGCGGTGAAAGTTATCGTCAGCTCCTGGATCGTGCGCGGCGCAAGCTCGATGAAGCGATTGCAGTAAACAAAGGCGGACGGATTGCCGTTTTTAGCCACACAGGGACGATCTGCATCCTCTCGCTGCACCTGATGGGAGCTCTTGACGCGCCCGACCTAAAACCAGTTTGGATTGCAACTTCGAACTGCGGAGTCTCGCGATTTGAGTTGCGCGATGATGGCTTTGTACGTGTGGCTTGCCTAAATGATACAAGCCATCTGCAGGGCATGTGATGCGACTACTTGGCAGGCACTCTCGCACGCTCCGCATCGGTCCAATCGCATAACACCTTAACATCGTCCGGTGAAAGCTTGGCCTGACGATGAATCATGGTATAGGAGCTCAAAGGCATCACACTGGCCCTCGCTTCGCGGCACATATTCCTAAGCAGGGTCGACGCCTCGGTATTGTCATAACGACCCCATTCAGAGAGATTCAGTTTCTCACGCCCTTCGTTGACGTCATCAATCACCAACCACGACACGGGCGCGACGTGGCTATACCACGGCCAGCGCGTCTGATTTGAGTGACAATCCTTGCAGGAGCGATCAAGAATCGCAGCCACTTGCGGGCTCATCTGAGTTCGAGCCTCGATCGTCTGCGACTGGTCCACCGAGGGATTTGTTCTAGCCGGCCGGTAAAACTGGGCCACGATTAGAAGACAAACCACAACCACGGCAAACCACTTCAGTATTTTTAGAAGTAGTTTCATGCGTGCCTTCGTCTGTACCTGCGTTTCCACATCCCAAGTACACCGATTAGAGTCACTGCCAAGGCAACGGCCCCAACCATTAACGCAGTGCGCCAGCTAAAATAGAATATCGATCTTCAATAAACGCCTGTTTCCTGAATCGGCGACATAAACAACACCGTTCGTATTGACGGTTAATCCCGCCAAGGCTCCATAGTTTCCTTGAAACAACGCTGTCTTATCCTCGGCAGTTTTGAAATTGAGATTCTCAGCAAGAGTTGCCATCAGGCGTGCGGCGCAGTAGCAGGGTTTCGCGTTTCAAATGATTGTTCTGATCGATTAGATACATGTAGCCGGCACAGTCGCGCCAGATGCTCATTCCCTTTGGCGGATTGTCGGTTGGTTCCAGCATCCAGGTTAACTTTCCCGTAGGCGTCATTTTCCAGACGGAGCTGATCCAACTCTTATTCGACGGGTTGTAGCTGATGTCGGCTCCGTAGACGTTATCCTGCCCATCAATAGCCAATTCATGCACGTGTCGGCCCGATTCTCCTGAACGGAAGACTGAGAGCTTACCGTCAGTTCCCAACTTCCAAACGGTTTCCAGGTCGCTGAAGTAAACCAGGCCTTTACCGTCAACGACAATTCCACTGGCCGGGTGCGCGCTGAAACTCTCTGCGACCAGAAAGATTAGCGCCAAAGCAGGCAATGATAGGAATCGTTTCAAGTTCGGACCTCTAGCCTTTACAATCCATGGCGATCACCTTAGAGAGGACAACCTCATTTCTTTCCTGCCAGCCCATTGACCCGCCCCACCCCGGTGGTCCAGACCTTCTTCCACGCTTTGCCGAGCGAGCTGTCTGAATTGCCCCACGAGTTTTCCACCGTACCTTTCCAAATATCGAGCATTTCCTGATTGAGTTGCATAACACCTTCGCGGGTGACTCCGGCGGGCGGAGGCGACAACACAGCCAGCCTTTCATAAACGCGCTCACGCTCGGCACCGTCAACGCGAAACAACAGATGCCAGACTGTGAAACTGTCGCGAGGTCGTGCTTCATTCAGGATCGTTCGGAGTGCGTTGTCGTTCGCTTCGCGTTCGAAGTCAAATGTAGCGAGGGCAGTACGAAAGGTATCGGAAGCGTCTTCGAAATAGGGAGTGCCTGGACCAACTCCAGGCCTTGTCTGACAGGCGGCTCCGGCGGGAACCATCGACTCACGATCCTTTAGCTGTAGAGCAACCCATCCGGAAGTAACACGAAGCAGGCTTGCGCCTTTGTCGTTAACTTCCAGCGTGTACGCACAACCAAGATCCGCTGCGACTGCGGACGGTGTATCTACGAAGAACAAGCGTGGGGGAGCCCAAATTCTCGCGCTCATCTTGCCCTGCGCGAGTTCCAGCCGGTGTTCCGTCGGACGCGTCTGAAGCAGTCGAACGCGGGTATTCGGATCAATTTCGACGTGACCGATCGACCCTACTTCGATCTGCGCACGCGAAGCACCATCTGTCTCTAACCACTGTCCGACTGCCAAACGGCCCTTACCGTTAATTGTCGACAAACCGATGCGAGGTGCGCCGTCGAGACGAGCGACTTCCCAAGATGGGGGAGAGAGGTTTGGTGAAAGGAGATATGCGGTCAGACCGATCGCGAGCAGAACGACCGCGGCAATAGCGACAAAGCGCGGTTGCCACAGTCGGAACGATTGCTTGCTGGTCCCGGAGCCGGGAGGTGATGATTGGGTTTCCCAACGACGCTCCAATTCAGGCCAAAGGGACGCGGGAGCGGAGACCTGTGGCAGTTGCTCAGCAAGTTTGACACCAACCTTGATCTCTTCAAATTCCGCCCGGCACCGACCGCAAGCGATCAGGTGTTCAGCGAAGTGTCGCGCTTCCGTTGGAGCGAGTTCGCCATGGCAGTAAGCCGACAAGTCTTTAGTCACATGGTTTGAAAACATTTTCACTCCCCCGTAACAACTTGATCCCGCAGATAAGCGAGACGGCGCGCAAGTTGGTGGTGGCCACGATTCAGCCGAGAAGCTACCGTACCTTTCGAACAACTCATAACCGAAGCAATCTCCTCGTAAGACAACCCCTCGATATATTTCAGCAAGATCGGGAGTCGAAACTTCGGCTTCAGTTCGCTGATAGCTTGCTGAACAACACCAGCGATCTCTACGCGCGCAAAATGTTTTTCCTGCGGTCGCTTTTCTGCAGCTTTAGGGATTGGCTCTGACTCTCCCCAGGGAAGGAAACGCTTGCGTCTACGTTGCTCGTCGATGCAGGCGTTCACTACCATGCGGTAAAGCCAGGTCGTAAACTCAGACTCCCCGCGAAACTGGCTAATCGAGCTCATCAGTTTCAGAAATGTCTGCTGGGTCACATCGCTGGCTGCCGCTTCGTCCCCGGCAAAGGAATAGAGAGCAATCGAGAACACCCTGTCTTTGTAGGCCTCAAACAAGATTCGAAATGCATCCCTATCACCCTTCTGGCAGGCGCTGATCACGCCCCCGTCAATTGTCGGTTCAGCCATGACCGCCTGCCGCTCCATTCGCTCCTCCGTCTGCTATAGCACCGCATATTAGACGCGGACGGGGTAATTTCTCTTCCAACTGTGTTCGATAGCGATCTGAAATAAGTTATTGAAGCTGGCAAATTCGGTATTGGGTAGGATTTGGTGACGTCAGAAACAGGAAAGGCGCGAGGCTAGACTATTAATTAATCTAACCCGGTAGTTCGTCTAAATCATCAGGCGATATGAAGAAGATCGGTTGGAGGTCAAATACGCGTAAAGAGTTCTTGAAGCGATCATTACGCGTGACTTGTTTATGGAACTGGAGCAGGCCCCTCTTATCCTCACCCGGTTTGGGCTGAGATGTTTATAGTTTTTGGATCAATTCGTCGCTATTCGCCAGCGGACATACATCAGCGGGTTACGTGGACCAACATTTCGGTTCCCGACTCGATCTTCAGTTCTTTGCTGCCCTGCACTGCTAGCGAACCGGCGCCCGCGGCACCACCGATGATCAAACCGATGGCCGCGCCTTTACCACCGCCTGCAAGACCGCCGATTACGGCACCCGTAACCGCCGCAATGCCGCCTCTCTTAATTGCTTGATTTGTACGACTCTTCGACTCCACGCCACCTTCATTGTCTGCCCGACCAGAGTTCTCGCCATAGACACGCGTAACGTAACCATGGAGAGTTCCTCTGCGGCCATCGCGCAAGTCGATCGAATCAAACGCCAGGTTCATCGAGGTTCTGCCCTTGATCTTTCCGGACTTTTGAATCGAGGCAATGTGACCGGTAAGTCTTGCCTCGTCAAAGCGCGACGGACTGATAACGGTAGCCGTGAATCGGTCTCCCACGCGAGATTCCTTGCTCGACAGCGTTTCATTTATGCGAATCTTAAGATCGGTGCCAACCGGCACGAGGGGCGCAACGGTAGTAGCTTTCTTTGCCGGATGCCTGACCGGTCGGCGTCTTTGTGCGGTCGCATCAAGTGGCAACGCCAGAATTAGCGCTGCAAGTATCGATAAGCCGAGTGTACGGACCTGCTTTCTTGTCATTGATTCTCCAATCTCTCACCACGTCTGATTTAGTTCTCAGGGGTTGTTCTACCAAAGGTCGACGAAGTCTCTCCCGGTTGACGAAACATGTTGGCGTCGGGCATCGGTGGTAGTTCAATTCCCTTCGCCAGTTGCATATGTCTCCTTAGTTTAGCCGAGAGATACAACGTTACGCCAAACAGGCCGGCCAGACCAACAGCGCCATCCACGAAACGCAACAACAACGAACCCAAAAGCAGCAGACCGATCAGATTACCTGATATCATCCGCACACGTCCCCGCCCGTTGATGTACTCCTCAAAAGCAGCCGGCCACTTAAAGATCCAGACAAGATTAACGAACGGAATAAAATGTCTTCCTACTGCCTCGCCAGGGGTTATTGAATACTGATTGCCTGACATTTCGCGCAGAATCTTGTGAAATCGATGGACGCAGACTAGCCAATAAATGAATCCGCTGAGCGCAATGAAGAGTAGCAGCAGGTTCGCCATGGATTCTTCCATTTCGGTGAAGACAACAACGAACTCAGCAATCATGAACGCCGCTGCGAAGAAAAACCCAAACCAGACCCACGGAGCTGAACTTGTTGCGGGATTTTCAGCCTCACTTACAGACTTGGTGGAGTAGGAACTAGACATAGGCATGCTCCTTTGTGTAGTGATGCGAGGTGTACACTGTGTAGTGATGCGAGGTGTACACACTGCAAGCCCGTTTTCAAAGCCAGGACCTTGAATTCAAGCTTTAAATCATGGAGCGCTAAGTCGTGACGACAGGCCGTTGGGAATCTTGATGCTCGGGGTTAATTGCTTCGTCAGTGTCACCTTCGAGATAGCGACGGCGATGAACTGCGCCATCGGACTCAAAGATATAAGCCGATGGCGCTTCGCGCATGATTATGTCCTGAAGCCTCATAAGGCCGTAGAGTAAAGCCTCCGGCCGCGGCGGACAGCCGGGAATATAAACATCGACGGGAATGCATCGATCCACGCCCTGCATTGTCGAGTAGGAGTCGAAAGGTCCGCCGGTGGAGGCGCAGGCACCCATTGCGATCGCCCATTTAGGCTCAGGCATCTGCTCGTAAACTCTACGAACTACTGGTCCCATTTTTAGTGTGACCGTACCGGCGATGATGATCAGATCACTTTGACGCGGACTTGGTCGAAAGACTCCGGCGCCGAAGCGATCGATATCAAAACGTCCGGCGCCGGTGGCGATCATTTCAATGGCGCAACATGCGAGGCCGAACGTCATGGGCCAAAGCGCCGACTTGCGGGCCCAATTGACCACTGGTGCAGCCAAATCGATCGTCTTCGCTCCGACGGTTCGACGGAGCGAATTCATGATTGAATCAACCGTTGTTAGTACAAAACCTTCTGCGTGTTCTGCCATAAGGAATTTCCGATTGCCGATTGCCGACTGCTGATTGCTGATTCCGAGTTTTGCGCGGCAAATGTCCATTTGCCAGGTGCCTTGTTTTCAATCGGCAATCGGCAATCGGCAATCGGCAATTTCTCTAGGCCCATTCCAACGCGCCCTTACGCCAGGCGTAGTAATAACCCACAACTAAGATTCCGATAAATACCAACATCTCGACGAGAGCAAAGGTGGTAAACGAGAAATCGTCGCCCATGAAGACGATTGCCCAGGGAAGCAAGAAAATCGTCTCAACGTCGAAGATCAGGAACAGCATAGCCACGATGTAGTAGCGCACGGTAAAGCGCTCGTGCGCCTCAGTTGTGGGGTCGATGCCGCACTCATACGGGCGCATCTTGTCTTTTTCGTATTTTATCGGACGCAGCATTCTGCCGAGGATAATCGGTAAAACCGGAAAGATAATGGCCACCACGAAGAAGATCATCACGGACCAGTAGGCCGTGATCGGACTACCGATCGAGGGGACAGTCGCCGTAGTTTGCAACAGCATCAGTACTCCAGGCAGGTTAGCGGGAATATCGCGGACGAAAAAATTCTAAGCGTTCTCTCAAGCTGGTGTCAAACCTTGCATCTTTTAGGTAACGGCTCATCCGTATGACTACGGATGTTCAGAGTTCAACCTTCAGGTTGCTGTTTCGCCGCCACAAACTAAAGTTTGAACTCTAGACTGCGCCCTCTTTCCTAAAGTAGGCCGACAGTTATCTTTCTGAGTCCTCGTTTGCGGTGTGTCGGGTTTGACCCGCTAGCAAGGCGACTGCGTGAGGCAACACGGGCTTGATGATGGCAAAGCTTTCCCGCACGGCCTTCGGCGATCCAGGCAGATTCACAATCAAAGTGCCCGAGCAAATGCCACAGACTCCGCGTGAGATCATCGCCATTGGCGTGTGTTTGAGCGTTTCCATGCGCATCGCCTCCGCGAGACCGGGCGCTTCGCGCTCGATGACTTTCAGGGTGGCCTCAGGAGTGTTGTCTCGCGGCGCCAATCCGGTACCACCCGTAGTGATTATCAGATTCACTTCATCTCGATCGGCAAATTGGCGTAGGGTCTCTGAGAGTGGCTCGATATCATCCGAAAGAATCGTGGCACAGACGATTTCAGCGCCCATTTCGGACAACAGCTGGACCAGCGATTCACCTGATTCATCTCTTCGCTCGCCGCGGGAGCAGGCGTCGCTGACAGTTACTACGACTGCGCGTATCGAAGCGGTCATTACTGTTCGGACACCTTCACCGATTGCGCCCAGACTCTCAGCTTTCTCACCCATTCGAGGCGACCAAGGCTATTGCTCTCACTTACAAATTTGGTCACTGCCATGGCGGTCACTTGGGGTAGCGCCAGGCTGTTGTCTGCTTTGACGTAATCCGATCCGCTTAGCACGTAGAACTCCATGCCGGCGCCATCAAAGCGCCAAACTTCCGGGATCCCAAAAGCAGCGAAAAGTGGAAGCTTGTTAAGACTCGGGTGCGTAATATCAATTTCGACCACCAAATCTGGCGGAGGGTCAACCGACAAGTCCAATCGTTTCTTACCACGCATTGGAGCTTCATTCTTGAAGTAGAAGCATGAGTCGGACTCAAACCCTCTTTGCAAATCCTGGCGCTTGTAGGTAGTTGAGCCAAAGTCAAGCCATTCAACTTCCAGCTCTTCTGAAATCGTCTGAATAAGAGTAGCAATAACTCTGTTGATCAATTCATGTTCTGGTGAGGTAACCATGATTAAGAGGTCTCCGCGGTCGTACGTAAGGCGTGGGCTTGGCGCATCAGGGAGGTCCCGCAGCAAGCTCTCGTACGTAGACCAGCTGATGCCGTGAAGGAGTACGCCGTCCGTGAAGATTTCCTTTACTTTTGGCGGTTCGAGAACGGTAGTCATAATCAACTCCAGTGAGGTTTTGCCTATCTTCGCATGTGCTCCTTCAACCAGCAACGATCCATCACCACCAGTAGTCCAGCTGCTCGAGCACGCTCCGCGGCCGCGTGATCAATTACACCTTCCTGCATCCAGACTCCCTTTGCGCCGATAGCGATTGCCTCGTCGACCGCTCGACCTGCCTCTTCCGATCGGCGAAAGATGTCGACGAGGTCAATATTCTCAGACACTTCAGCTAGTGAAGGATAAGCCTTGTCCCCAAACACCTCGGTCTCGTTCGGATTTACCGCGATCACTTTGTAGCCAGCCCGTTTCATATAACCAGCAACGCCGTTTGAAGGTCGGCTCGGATCCGATGAGAGACCAACAACCGCTATCGTGGGACATTCGTCAAGAATCTTTTGGATGGTCTCGTAGGTGTTGATTTCCAAATTGACCACTTACCTCGCCGCGGTACCTACAGCGTGAAGCTCCTGGAGAGAATGGACGTTTATTCCATCATTCGCAGTTCGACTGGCAATCGCTTCGACGATTGCCTGTGCCCCAGTCATCGTGGTGACACAAGGAACGTTGTACTGCAATGCTGCTCGTCGAATCGCCTGCTCGTCAAAGTGCGAAGCGCGGCCCAGGGGAGTATTGATAATGAGAGCAATTTCGCCACGTTTGATGTGGTCAACGATATTCGGTCGACCTTCGTTGACTTTGAAAACATTTTCCAAAGCTAAGCCAACTTCTCGCAGGCGAGCTGCCGTACCGAGTGTCGCAACGAGCTCAAAACCCAGTCGCGTTAGCTTTCGAGCAATCAGCACGGCCTGTCCTTTATCGGCTTCGTTTACGCTAATAAAGGCGCGGCCTCTTGACGGAAGCGTTAGTCCCGCAGCCAACATCGCTTTCCCGTAAGCTTCACCAAAGGTTTCTCCAATTCCCATAACTTCGCCGGTCGAGTGCATCTCCGGACCGAGAATCGGATCGACACCCGGAAACTTAACGAACGGAAAGACCGGAGACTTGATGAAGAAGCGCTCCACGCCTAAATCCTGCGGCAGATTGAACGCTGCGAGTTTGCGGCCGGCCATAACCAGCGCCGCAATGCGAGCTATCGGCACACCGGTAGCTTTCGACACGAAAGGAACAGTGCGCGACGCGCGCGGATTCACTTCGAGTACGTAAACCCGATGATCCTTGATCGCAAACTGAATGTTCATTAGTCCACGGACGGAAAGCGCCTCAGCCAGTTTGCGCGTATAAAGCCGCATCGTTTCGATATGCTCTGGCTCGATGCGCACGGGCGGCAGCACGCATGAAGAATCACCCGAATGTATGCCTGCCTCTTCGATGTGCTCTTGGATTCCGGCAATGACGCAAGTAGTTTCGTCAGCCAGTGCATCCACATCGAACTCGGCCGCTCGCTCCAAGAACTTATCGATCAGGACCGGACGATCCGGTGTGAAGCCAACGGCCGTGCGAACATAACGATCAAGGCTATCTTCATCGTACACGATGGCCATCGCGCGACCACCCAGGACATAGCTGGGTCGGACCAGAACAGGATAGCCGAGGCGGCTCGCAACTTCTCTGGCCTCTCCAACGGTCGCAGCCATTCCGTTCTCTGGCTGCGGAATTCCTAGTTCATTCAGCAGCGCTCCGAAACGTTTTCTGTCCTCCGCTAGATCAATTGAATCCGGTGTCGTGCCGATAATGGGAACGCCGGCCTTATGCAAACGCATCGCCAGGTTCAGCGGTGTCTGCCCGCCAAACTGAACAATTACCCCTGTAGGTTTTTCGACGTCGACTATGTTCATCACGTCTTCGAATGTGAGTGGCTCGAAGTAAAGACGATCTGAGGTGTCATAGTCCGTCGAAACCGTTTCCGGATTGCAATTAACCATGATGGTTTCAAATCCTGCTTCGCGCAGAGCGAATGAGGCATGGCAACAGCAATAATCAAACTCGATTCCCTGACCAATGCGGTTGGGACCCGAGCCAAGAATCATGATCTTCTCGCGGTCCGTTGGATTGGCTTCGCTCTCAGTTTCGTAAGTTGAGTAAAGGTATGGAGTATAAGATTCAAATTCGGCGCCGCAGGTGTCAACCCTTTTGTAGACCGGTACTATGCCGAGATTCTTGCGATAGTCTCTGACTTCTATCTCCTTATGTTCGGTTAAATAGGCCAAGCGTCTGTCTGACAAGGCCACTTCCTTGAACGAGCGCAGCAGATCGATGGGGATATCCTCAAGCTTGTAGCCTTCAACTTCCTCTTGAATCTCCATCACCTGCTTAAGCTGATCCAAAAACCACGGATCGATCTTAGACAGCCGGTAGATCTCAGAAATAGCGACTCCATGTTGAAGCGCATAGGTAATGTAGGAAAACCGTTGCGAGTTTGGCCGCGCGAGTTTGCGCTGCAATTCGTCCTCCGACACGTTTTCCAGGCGAAGAGGTTTGACCGCCTCGAGCGACCGCAAACCTTTGAAAAGAGCTTCCTTGAAAGTTCGACCGATCGCCATTACCTCGCCCACCGATTTCATTTGCGTGCCTAACACATCCTCCGCTTCGCGAAATTTTTCAAAATCCCATTTCGGAATCTTAGCCACAACATAATCGATCGTGGGTTCAAATGAAGCGGGAGTTTTCTTCGTAATGTCGTTAGGTATCTCGTCGAGTGTATAACCTACTGCCAGTTTTGCTGCGATCTTGGCGATCGGGAAACCGGTCGCTTTCGAAGCCAGGGCGGAAGAACGCGAAACGCGCGGATTCATCTCAATGACCCGCACCTCACCGTTTTCCGGATTGACCGCAAACTGAATATTCGACCCTCCTGTCTCAACGCCGACTTTGCGAATAACGGTGATGGCCATGTCGCGAAGCTGCTGATATTCGACGTCGCTGAGTGTCTGAGCCGGGGCGACCGTAATCGAATCTCCGGTATGTACGCCCATGGGGTCGAAATTCTCGATCGAACAAATTACGACAACATTGTCCGCAAGATCTCGCATGACCTCGAGCTCGAATTCCTTCCAGCCGAGTATCGACTCTTCGATGAGTACCTCATGAACCGGGGAAGCCGCCAAGCCGCCGCGGACAGTCTCTTCGAATTCTTCCGGGTTATAAGCGGTGCCGCTTCCAGTTCCACCAAGCGTAAAGGAGGGACGGATGATTGACGGATATCCGGTCCGCTCAACTACCTCCTGCGCTTCGTCCCACGAACGTGCAAAACCACCGAGAGGCATCGGTAAACCCGCCTCATCCATGGCCCGCTTGAAGAGCATTCGATCTTCCGCAATCTTGATTGCTTCGCGTTTGGCGCCGATCATCTCGACGCCAAACTCTCCAAGTATGCCGGCGTCGGACAGGGCAATCGCAAGATTCAGCGCTGTTTGTCCCCCAACGGTAGGCAATAACGCATCGGGTCTTTCACGACGAATGATCTGCGTCAGTGACTCAACCGTGAGCGGTTCGATATAGGTTATGTCAGCAGTTTCCGGGTCGGTCATAATCGTTGCCGGGTTGGAATTCACCAGCACGATTTCATAGCCCTCCTGACGCAAGGCTTTGCAAGCTTGAGTACCTGAATAATCAAATTCACAGGCCTGACCGATAACAATAGGGCCGGATCCAATAATCAGGATCTTGTGAATGTCAGTGCGTTTGGGCATTGAAGGTTAACCAACGTTATATTCGAGTCGCATCAAAGCGCCTCTTGTCCAACCGTTTACGATAGTCTTCGCCTTCAATCACGACCTTGTTGCACATCTCGTAAAGACGGCTTCGCAAGCGAGTGCCGATGCGTTCCTCGAGCGTGGTTAAATCCTGAATCCGGGCCGAGAGTTTCTTTAAGCGGATTTGTTCAAGTGCCTGGTCGGATTGCGCAGGACGCTCGTCCATATAATTCGTTGTAAAGATCGTAAGCTTCTTGTCGTTGTAGCGCGTGTTGATTATCTGGTAAATGGTATCGCGAACCCAATCGGTTGGAATCGTAGATCCAAGCTCATCCATCACCAGTACCTCAGCCTGATAGACCGGTGCCAGCACGCGCAACTCAGAAGTTTTTGATACTGGATTGTAAGAATCCTGTATCTGCTTTAGTAGTGAGCCGGATTCGTAAAAGAGACAGGGAACGCCTTTTTCAATAAGCCCTTTCAGGATAGCGACCGCCAGGTGCGTCTTACCGACTCCGACCGGCCCGATAAAAAGCAGTCCCCGATCGACGGCGGGGTAATCAAGCACGAGACGACATGCATACCGAAACGCTATGTTCGGCGAACTGTTCGGCTCGCTTTTGAAATTGTCCAAAGAGCAGCCGGAATAGCGACGTGGAATTCGTGCGGCCTCCAGGGATTTCCGCTTCGAGTCAGTCGCACGACACTGACACGGACGCGCGCCCTTGCCTGGCACAACTTCGACGCCTGTACCAAAGCAATGCGGACAGACCTCCGCCTCTTCCGCGGTCCCTTGTCTTTGCCTCGTTTCTTCCGGATCGTCTTGGCGTGATGCGGGAACGGTTTCGTTGCTGGAACTGTCTGAGGGCATTAAGAAGCGCTGCAGAAAATCAAATGAAATGTTAACTCGCCGATTATAGCATCCGATCATCTCAACTCAATGATAAGCGGGATCCGAGGTGTAAAATCTTCAGTTCAGCGAAAGTTTCGGTGTCAGGTCAATCCGGTTCAGAGTTTAAAATTTCAAAGTTGTCGCAACCGCAATCAAGGTAAAGGCGAATACCTTAGCTTGAAGCTCCGAGTCGCTGGGACTTCGGTCGTCTGGCGATACGCTGTGATATTCTGCCCATAAAGGTTTCAAGCGCGGCGAGTTTTATTGTTCGACTGTCGCTGGTAGATCGACATTATATGCAGTTGTTGAATTCATTGTTGACTAAGCTTGGCCTCAATAAGATTAGGGCAGAGCGCCACCCGATCCGAGTTTTTCTTTTGGACGACGATGTTCGGCGACATAAGTGGTTTGCGACAAGGTTCGAGGGCGATCAGATTGATTTTGCCCACAACGTGGAGCAGGCGGAAAACCTGCTAAGCTCAAATTCTTACGACGCTATTTTTCTGGACCACGATCTCCATCCCGAGCATTACGAGTCGTCAACGCCCGACGACACGCGGACCGGTTATGCAATAGCAACCTGGCTAGCCTCGCGGCCCGAGTTGCAGCGCGCATCAACTATTTTCGTTCACACGAGAAACGCAGACGGAGCAATGCGCATGGTAGAGGAGTTGCGCCGTGCAGGCAGAGCGGCGGAGTATGTTCCCTTTCCCTTGCTGGCAGAACGAATCAAGCGCTACTGGCAGCGGTAAGGAGGAGCTACTGGGAAAGCGGAAAAGGGAACAAAGCGGGGAACAAGGCAAGTGGAAGGCTGATCCCAAATTGGACCGCTTGCGATCTGATCGCCGGTTTACGGAGCTGTTGCAACGCGTTCGATTCGTTTCATAAACTGAGAGCATAGGAACTATAGGTTCCATGATTCTTATTGACACGTGAATCAGATCAGGGATAACCTTCGCCCACCCGACAACACCATCTATCGTCTTACTGACACGCGAGTCAATCAGGGCGTCTTCGCTCTCAAAGGAGGTACCCATGAAACGAGTTGCGCTCGTTCTGGTGGCCATCATGGCCATCATCGCGCGGCCCGTCCCCGCCGAGCCGCCTTTTGGCGCCCCGCGGAGCCTCCAGCTGGTGGAAGCTTCTGTCCTGGAGCTCCAGTTGGCGTTGCGTTCTCATCTCATTACCTCAGAACAGCTCGTGCAGATGTACCTCAATCGCATTGCCACTTACGACGATGCGGGACCGATGCTGAACTCGTTCATTCATCTCAACGAGGAGGCTCTCGACGAGGCGCGCGCGCGCGACCTCGATCGGCATCGCGGCCTCGCGCACGGACCGCTGTTCGGGGTTCCCGTACTGCTCAAGGACAACATCAACACTGCGGACATGCCGACGACGGCTGGTTCGGTTGCGCTTGAGGGCTCGATCCCACCC
>WNGE01002571.1_pt1 | contig 26300 bp, 34 predicted proteins | sample 5400651 | NCBI WGS metagenome assembly WNGE01 (sample SAMN13153370, study PRJNA577476) | soil metagenome | isolation source: 60 cm soil or saprolite under grassland replicate 2 | place: USA:California | collected 2016-06-15 | reverse complement strand
GGGCCCACCCGATCGGGGTGCTCGGGGCCGCCTTCCTGTTCGGCCTCGCCGACGCAATCGGGTTCCGCCTTCAGGGGGCCGGCCTTCCCAGCCAGTTCACCGGCGCCCTACCCTACGTGGTGACCTTGGTCGCGCTGTTCGGATTGCGGGGCCGGCTGCGGATGCCCCTGAGAGGAGTGGGATGACCGGCCCTCCCGACTGCGAGCCTGGCTCCGGCCCTGACCCGGGTCTCGGATCTCACGCCATCCCCGGGCCCACGAGTCTCTTCGACCTGTCGGGACGCGTGGCGGTCGTCACGGGAGCTGCCGGCGGCATCGGAGCGGGGATCGCCCGAAGGCTCGCCGAGGCGAGCGCAGACGTCGTCGTGACCTACAGGAAGAACGCAGCAGGTGCGGAACGGGTCCGAACCAACGTCAGCGACCTGCGCCGCCGGTGCCTGGTGCTCCCCACCGACGTCAGTCAGAAGGCCGAGGTTGACTGGCTGATGCAACGAACGGTGGCCGAACTGGGTCGCATCGACGTGCTGGTCAACAATGCCGGGGTGCAGCCAGTGGCTGGGCTGCTGGACATGGATCCCGAGCAGTTCGACGCCGTGATCGCGGCCAACCTGCGAGGCGTCTACCTCTGTACCAGGGCTGCTGCGAAGCGCATGATTGAGCAAGGGGACGGCGGGGCGATCGTTAACGTGGCGTCGATCGAGGGGGACCACCCGGCCCCCATGCACAGCCACTACGGGGCGTCGAAGGCCGGAGTGCTGAACCACACCATGGCCGCCGCGGTCGAGCTCGGACGGTACGGGATCCGGGTCAACGCGGTCTCGCCGGGTCTCATCTGGCGCGAGGGGATCGAGGAGCAGTGGCCCGACGGCGTCAAGCGATACCTGGACGCCGTCCCGCTGGGCCGGCTCGGCTATCCGGACGACGTTGCGGACGCATGCCTGTTCCTGGCCTCGCCGGCATCGCGGTGGGTGACCGGGATCGACCTGCGCGTCGACGGAGGCGTGATGGCCCGCCCGACGTGGTGACATGAGGAGGTCCAGGGGGAGTAGCAGCAACGAGCGCAGCGAGGCAGCTGCGCATCCCCCCGGCTCGTCGGTGACCTCGCAGCGAGGGCACCGAGGAGAAGAGGAGATGGGCAACCGGGACAGCGGGAGGCTCGACGAACGAGTGGTCCTGGTGACGGGTGCGGGGCGCGGCATCGGCCGAGGGATCGTCGAGGCGGTGGCCGCGGCGGGGGCTCGAGTGGTGCTGTCAGACATCGACGCGGCGTCCGCCGGAGAGGCGGCCCGCAACATTGACCCGGATGGTGAGCGAACCATAGCCGTCGGTCTGGATGTGGCCCGGGAGGACCAGATCGAGGCGGTCTTGGACGTGGCCGCAGACCGCTTCGGCCCCATCGATGGGCTGGTGAACAATGCGGGCGTGGTCGAGCTCGGCCCGGTGCTCGAGATGTCCGAGTCCTCGTTCCGGGCTCAGTTCGATGTGAACGTGACCGGCCTGTTCCTCTGCGCGAAGGCTGTCGCCCGCCGGATGGTAGCGCAGGGCGATGGCGGCGCCATCGTGAACGTGGCCTCGAACGCGGGCAAGGTGGGCTACCCAAACATGGCGGCGTACAACGCGAGCAAGGCCGCCGTGATCAGCTTGACCCGGAGCCTGGCCATGGAGCTGGCCGAGCACGGGATCAACGTGAACGCGGTCTGCCCCGGCGGCGTGGCCACTTCCATGCTGGAGGACGTCGCAGCCTGGATCGGGGAGCGGACCGGCCAGAGCCCTCAGGTTCTGTTCGCCCAGATGGTGCCGGCGCAGCTCGGTCGCCATATCCGACCCCTGGAGGTCGGCCGAGTGGTGGCGTTCCTGCTCTCCGAGGACGCGCAGATCATCCGGGGACAGTCCATCAACGTGGACGGAGGTGAGACTCCCTACTAGCGGAGCCTTCCCGGATGAAGCACATCTTCCTTCCCAACCTGAAGACGTGGAGCGATGCCATCGCCCCAGCCGTCCTCGTGGTCGGTGATCCCGCGCGAGCCACTCAGGCTGCCGAGCGGTTGGAAGGGAGCATGCAGGTCAGTCGCTTCCGCGACTACCACGTGTACAGCGGGAGGTTCGACGGCGTGCCGGTGACGGTCGCATCGCACGGCGTGGGGAGCGCGGGGGCAACCGTTTGCTTCGAGGAGCTGGCCCGGGCAGGAGTTCGAACTATCGTCCGCGCCGGGACGTGCGGGGGGCTGCAGCCGGAGGTCCAGGCCGGCGACATCGTCGTGGCCACGGGAGCGGTGCGGGAGGACGGGGTCTCACCGCGACTGGTGCCATTGGCATTCCCTGCCATCGCCGACACGGCCTTGATGGCCGCCCTCGAGCGCGCCGCGGAGCAGGCGGGAGTGGAAGTGCGCCGAGGGATCGTCTGCACGCACGATGTCTTCTACCCCTCACCGCTCTTCGGTCCGACCTGGGAGGTCTGGCACAAGAGCGGCGTGGTTGCCATCGAGATGGAACTGGCACCCCTTCTGATCGTGGCCGCCCTTCACCGCATCCGCGCCGCCGGCATCTTCGTGGCGGACGGCAACGTTCTCACGGCGGCCCGGGACATGAGTGACTACCGCCCCGAGCAGGAGAAGGTGCAACAGGCCAAGGAATGGATGCTCGATATCGCCTTGCAGGCCCTGGCCGAGGCTCCTCAGGAAAGCACCGTGGCGAAGGAGGGGAATTGAGCGAAGCGGCGACGACTTCGTACCGGTTGGAGGCCGACGTCGTCGTCACATGCGACGAGGCCGAGTCCATCCACGCTCCCGGCGCCGTGGAGGTCCAGGACGGCAGGATCTCCTGGGTGGGTCGCGCCGACGAGACTCGGGATCGGCATCCGGAACTGGCCGTCGAACGGCTTCCGGGCGTGCTCATGCCCGGCCTGGTGAACGTCCACTGTCACTCCCCGATGACGCTCTTCCGTGGAACCGGCGAGGGAGTGCCCCTGGACCGATGGCTGCGCGAAGAGCTGTGGCCCCGCGAAGCGGTCGTCACCGAGGAGGACGTGTACTGGGGGATGACACTGGCGGCAGCGGAATCACTTGCCCGGGGCGTCACGACCACTTGTGAGATGTACGTATTCGACGAAAGCGTGGCCCGTGCCGCGGAAGATGCATCCCTGCGATGCGTGGTTTGCACCCCGATGATCGAGGCCCCCGGCTGGGAACGGTTCGGCACTTGGAAGGAGCAACTGGACCGGGCCGCCGCGCACGCCGCGGCGACAACAGACCTGGTCGAGTTCGCGTTCGGTCCCCACGCCGCGTACACCCTTCCCAGGGAGGCGCTCGAAGCCGTGGCCGTGGTGGCCCGCGAGCGCGGAGCTCTGGTGCATATCCACGTGGCGGAGACCCAGGCAGAGGGAGCGCCGGTTGAGGAGCGATACGGCCTGAGCGTCCCCGCGCTCCTGGCCGAAGTGGGGCTCTTCGATGCCCGTGTCCTTGCGGCCCACAGCGTGTGGCTGTCGGATGCGGACCTGGAGATCTACCGAGGGCACGACGTGGCCGTGGCTCACTGTCCGCAAAGCAACATGAAGCTGGCATCTGGGATCGCTCGGCTATCCGACATGCTGGCTCTCGGGATACGGGTTGGACTGGGCACGGACGGGCCGGCGTCGAACAATGACTTGGACCTGTGGGACGAGATGCGGCTCGCTCCCCTCGTGGCCCGGGTCACCACTGGCGATGCGGCGGTAATCACCGCGCAGCAAGCCTTCGGGCTCGCAACCTGTGGCGGCGCCGAGGTGCTCGGCAGGACGGACATCGGCGTCTTGGCGCCCGGGCGATGGGCCGACATGGCCCTGCTGCGAATGGATGATCCAGCCTTCGTTCCGATCCTCGAGCCACGCGACGTCATCACACACCTCGTGTGGTCGGCCTCCAGCCGGCTGGTGACCGATGTATGGGTGGGCGGCCGGCGGGCTGTACAGAATGGTCGCTGCACCACGGTGGACGAGGCGGCGGCCCGGTCGCAGGTCCAGGAGCGGGCGGCGCGGCTCGCCTCCGCCGTGCGGACGTGAGGAGCGAAGAGGCCGGGCCGCCCGTGGGCTCGGGACACGGACCTGGGCTGCCGGGATCGGAGTTCCCCGGCTTAACGGGGCCCGAGGTGGCCGAGCTCCTCGGCCTCCAACCGCTTCCCGATGAAGGCGGTCTGTTCCGGAGGATGTACGAGGATGGTAGTTCTTCGGCCATCTATTACCTGCTCGTCGCGCCAGAGTTTTCCGCGATGCACCGGCTGCAAGGACCTCCTGGGCACGACCATGGCACCAGCCTGGCGCGCGGACATCTTCGAACTCGGAACCGCCTCCCAGCTCATCGCGGGGTGGCCGTCCGTTGCGGAACGCATCAGCAGGCTGTGCCGTCGCTGAAGCGATAGAGGAGCGAGGAGAGGCAGCGATGGCCTCTCGTGGCGGCCGCGTGGAGGCGCGGCCGACGGTCGCTGACGCCATGAAGGAGCGGATCAAACTCTGATCCACCGGTGGTGAGGTCCTGCTGCGACCGTAGAGCGAAAGGAAACCGAGCCGGGTCGAACCCTGGCGAGCTTCCTTCGAGATTCCGCAGAGATTCCGTCAGAGGTCGAGAAACAACGCGGCCATAAGGCTGGCCTGACTACCCGGGCTTGCGGGCCTTGACGATGACCCCGGTGGCCACGTGGTCCTGGTGCTCGATCGGGATCGTTCGCCTCATGAGCTCGATCACCTCGGGCGTGAACAGGGGATACATGTTTGCTTCTTCGATGCCGAACGGGCGATGCCCACCCACCCAGACATCTGTGAACCCCGCTCTCTCAAGCTTCCCGGCGAAGACACGCTCCGCCATGGCCCCCGACACTCAGCCGGCCCAGGCGCTCTGGTCGTTGGCCACCTCCGGGGGAAGCTCCCCCTCCACCGTCAGGTCGGCCATGCAGATTCGCCCTCCACGCCGAAGCACCCGGAAGATCTCGGCCAGAGCCCGGCTCTTCCGGGCGGACAGGTTCAAGACGCCGTTGGAGATCGCTATATCCACTGACTCGTCGGGCAGCGGGATATCCTCCATCTCTCCCTGAAGAAACTCGGTCCAGCCCTCCACGCCTGCCTCTGCAGCGTGGCGCCGGGCACGCTCACACATCTCCTCTAGGATGTCGAGACCGAGAGCCTTTCCCCCAGACCCCACCCGTCGAGCCGCGAGGATCGTGTCGATCCCCCCTCCCGAGCCGATGTCGAGGACCGCTTCTCCGGGGTGGAGCAAGGCGTATCGGACGGGGTTCCCCACCCCGAGGGCCCACTCGACGGCTCCGGCTGGAACCTCCGAGAGCTCCTCGTTGGAGTAGAGATGCCGGGCTACCACCTCCCCGCCGCCCGTGGAGATCGTGGCGTAGGCCTGTCGCACCGCATCCTTGATCTCGTCCTGAAACATGAGGTCCCGAGCCATTGCCCCCTCCTAGATCTCCTCCACGAATCGCTCGAGCCGAGCCTTGACGTGCGGCGGGATCTCCTCGGCTCCCCGTGAGGCCAGGAATTCGCGGAGCTCCTTGGCGAACTCCAGCTCTCCGCAGCACTTCCGGCAGAACGACAGGTGCTTCTCCACCTTCTCGTGATCCTCAGGCGCGATGGCGTTGTCGAGGTAGTCCCACAGCTGCCCCACCGCCTGGGAGCACGGGATCAGTCCCTGTTTCTCGGTCATCTGAGTGCCTCCCCACGGAGGAGTCCCATCTCCTCCGCGTACGCCCACATCTCCATTTCGAATCGCTTCCGTCCCCGGTGAAGCCGGGCAAGGATGGTCCCCAGTGGAGCTCCGAGCATACGGGCGATCTCCTTCGTAGCGAACCCGTCCATGTATCGGAGAACGAGTGTCGCTCGATAGATCTCTGGCATGCGCACGAGCACCTCCCGCACGTCCTCTTTCCCGAACGCGCGAAGGAAATCGTGGTGCAACGTATCCGAGTAGGGGAAGGGATCTTCTTCCACCAGGATTCGGTAGAGCGAGAAGTCCTCCGCGTCCTCCACGGGCATCTCCTCCACCGATCTGGCTTGCTTCCGTAACTGGTCCCGGAACACATTCACCAGGATGCTCTTGAGCCAGGGTCCGACTGCGGCATCCTCCTTCAAGGTCCCGAAGGATCTGTATCCACGGAGGAGGGCCTCCTGCACCAGATCCTCCGCCCCATTCCGGACGAGCCGTCTGGCCAGCGAGTACAGCGCCGCAAGCTCCGGGATCACCACTCGCTGGAACTCTTGCTTCGTTCGGTCTCGGACGTCCACCTCGCTCATGTCCACGGCCCCGCGACACGCCCCTTTCACTTGGGCCCCGCGACACGCCCCTTTCACTTGAAAGACGACTGCAGGAACGAACTTATTGCATCCGTCCAAACTGGCAATGCGGCGAGCGAGGTGGACGTCTTTGTGGGTGAAAGGGAGGTGGCGTATATGGCAACGGTCGTCAGGGAACCGATCCGGGCACAGGCAGGCGAGGGGAGACTACGGGCGGGCTCGTGGCTCATGGGCCTGGCCGCGGTGGGCTTCATCGGCTACGCCGTGATCTTCTTCGTCCGCAACTTCACGGACAGCTTCCTGGAGCTGGGGATCGGCAGCAACGAGGTGAACGTGGGCAAGGATGCCATCCAGGCCTTCAGCCCGTCGCTGTTCCAGTACGTGAGCCATCTGCACATCGCGGTCTCGGGGTTCATCGCCGCCACCGGGCTGGCGGTGCTCTTCCTGGTGATCTACGGCGTCCGGCGCGGACAGCTGTGGGCTTGGGTGGGGGCGGTGGCCTCTCCCGTCCTGGCATTGGCGGTGGCTCTCCCTGCTCACTACCCGAACAACTTCGATACCCTCGGCCATCTGGGACTGATCTACCTCGCGGTGGTCATCTTCGTGGCCGGCGCGCTCGTCGCGCTGCCCGCGATCATGGCCCAACGCCGAGGCTGATCCCGGTCCGCTGGTACGGCTGTCCGCGCGGCCCCTGCCAGGGCCGCAGCGGCCACGATCGGGAAAGGAGAAACAAGGGATGGCGAGCGAAACGACCCTCCTGTGTGCGAAGTGCGGCGGGCCCGCCGACGGATGGAAGTGTGCGATCTGCGGTTCGGTGGCGAAGGAGCACGACGCCGGACACCTACACGTTGGCTCCGACCGATACTGCACGCTGAAGTGTGCCGGGTGCGGCCAGGCCGACGTGCTGTGCACTTGCGTGTAGCTGGGGACCGGGCCTGACCCCAGACAAGTCCCCGGTAGACGGTGTCAGGGAACTCTCGGGAACGCACACGAGGGCACTCAAGGGACTCGAGGGACCGTGTAAGAGTGGCGCTCTCGCCCGACGGGTGGCAGGCCTAGATGGTCCCATGGGTCAGCTCTCGACCGTGGCGTTCCCGACGAGCACCATCGGGTTGGACGGCCGCGAAAGAACCAGGCTGCTGAGGTCAGGGTAGCCACGCGGACCGATCGGTCCGAGTAGGGTGAGGCGCGGCGCAGGCATTGAACGGGGGAGTAGGTCTCGCGAGGGAAGGAGGAGCACATGGTGAAGGCGGGGCTACTTGCCCGCATGGAAACGAAGCCGGGCAAGGAAGAGGAGGTCGCCGCGTTCCTGGAGGGCGCGCTGTCCCTGGTGCAGGAGGAGCCGGACACCGTCACGTGGTACGCGATCCGCATCGGCCCTTCTGAGTTCGGCATCTTCGACACGTTTGAGGACGACGCCGGCCGGCAGGCCCATCTTTCAGGCAACGTGGCCGAGGCCCTCCTGGCGAATGCGCCCGAGCTCTTCGTCCGCCCGCCGGACATCCGGCCGGTCGACGTCTTGGCGTCGAAGTAGTCCCGCTTGCGCGTCGCATATCGACGAGGCAGCGCATCATTCCGCAGGAAGCGCAACGGAGAATGTGAGCTCGCCGACGGCGAGGTTGCCGGAATTGCCGTTCACGAGTGCCCGCGTCGCGTCGTTGTCCGAGCCTGGCGAGGTGCTCGTCTCGAGTAGGTCAGGGAGTTGGTGGCGGGAGCGGGTATGGGGCTCGCCACCGGGGGGTGCACGAGCTCCAGGGCGTCCGTATCCGCAAACGGGCTCCGCCACGACGGGGCCTCGAAGGGCTCGCCGAAATGGTCGGTCTCGCGAACGATCTTCCCGGCTTCCAGCTCGAAGACGCTGCAGCCGTGGAAGATCTGTCCCCCGTAGTCCCCGACCTGTTCGGTGAACCAGAGGTCGCCGCTTCCCAGGACCCTCCGGAGCGTACGTGGGAGCCGCGTCCGGGCGGTTCTTGTGGACCTCGAGGATGAGCCGTGGCCCTGCCGCCACCGGACACGAGCCCATGCTCATCGAGGAGGGCTTGCACAGGAAGTCCGTTTCACGAACCTGGGCCCGGCACCTCCGGTCTGAGGGGGCCCACATCAGGCGGTACGAAATCCGGACTACCTCTCTCGCGGACGTGTGGAACAATCCGGGCCAGTGGACCCCTACGGCGAGTTCTGCGCACTTACCCTGGCCGCCCAAGATCCTCGCGGACCGGTGGACCCCACTCATCGTCCGGGAGCTCCTCGCCGGGCATACCCGGTTCAATGATCTCCACCGGCGGCTCCCCAGGATCTCCCGTTCGATCCTCTCTGACCGCCTCCCCTCGAGCGGGAGGGGATCGTCTATCGGCGCATGGGCCCAACGGCCGTGCGCTCGCCTATCTCTTGACCCCGGCCGGGCGGGAAGCGGAGCAGGTCGTGGCCAGCCTGCGGGAGTGGGGCAAGCGAAGGAAACTGCGCCACGAGGTCTCGCCGGGCGCTTCGGTCGCTACGACAGCAGTCACGTTCATGACCCTCACCCCCAAGTCCCAGTTACGGATACGCCATCCCCAGCTGGCCGAGTAGGGCCGCAGTGCCCTTGGATCTGAAGTTCCCGATGATCACCAGGAAGATCACCATGGCCAGCCACCTCCCTCTCCGGCGCTCGGATGCCCGATGCATGCGGTTTTCCACCGTTTCCGTGCAGGCTCGCGCACCAGTCGTGCTCGTAACAGGGCCGTAAGCCCCCTGATCCATCGGGCTTCTTGGCGGGGGAAGTTCCCATAGAGTCTCGGCCCTCGGGGTTGAGTGCGGACGTTCCCTCGATGCAGCGAGGTCCTCGTCCTCAACGCGTGGCGCTCCTTCGGCCTCGGGGGTACCAGCGAGACCAAATCAGAGGATGAGGCGATAGAACTGGTCGACCAGGCCACCCGCGACCTCAAGGACTCAGGGATCAGCGCCAGGGGAGAGGTCCACCCCGGCCTCTACGGCTTTGCCGCAGAGGAGGTCTTGGCGATGGCGGAGTCCGAAGACGCCGACATGATCGTGATGGGCTCCCGCGGACTATCCGATCTGAAGGGGTTGTTGGTGCGAGCTGGGTGGGCCCGGCATCCGATCCCTCCAATGCAGAAGGCCTGGGCTGCACTCCCGATGCAGACTGGTGGCCCCCGTCGAAGGCGCCGAGCCCTGATGTGAAGCAGCCGGTGATCCTGGTGTAGACGACGAGTGGGCATCCCTTGCCCCGGACCCGAGATGGAGGAGCACCGGGCCAGTTCATGCGTAAGCCTCTGGCCAAGCGAGGGCCTGCTCCTCGCATGCTGATGAAGCAACGCCAAGACGCCTCCCCATTTCGCTTGCGGCGGGTCGGGGAGGCGTCGGTTGACACCGTGTGGTTTCTCCTAGACGGCCACTCGGTCCGCAGAGGCGCGCTCGGCGGGAGCGAAGATCTGCTCGGTGGGCGACACTTGGAGCAGATGCCAGAAGCCGAGGACTGTCAGCACGAACATCACGATACCCATCCCGAGGGCCGCGATGCTTCCGATCAGTGCGAGCTCTCCGAGCTTCCAGAATGCGTAGGCGTTGAGCAGCAGTCCCCGCAGGGTCTCGCCCCTGAACAAGGTCTGGACCTGGCCGGCCAACTCTTGATTGTCAGGGTTGGCCCGAGACAGCGTGCTGACTTCCGCATAGGTCTTTCCGCCGGCGATTCCCTTGAGGTGCACGGCGATGAAGTGGTCGGCGTAGGCCTGAGCCTGCTCTCCGTTCACCAGCTGCTGGCCCGCGTACTTGTTCAGATACTTCCCGATCTGTGGATCGGCCAGCGCTTCGCTGCCCTTCGGCGGGAAGTAGATCTTCTGGGCAACGAGCTGGTCGTGAACCTTGCCGTTGGCGAAGCTGTAGCCCCAGAAGGCGAGGACACCGGCAACCAGGAGCGCCGCCGTTAGCACCACCCCTCCGAAAGACAACAGCTTGTCGAATGTTCTGCGAGACATCGCCTGCTCCTTTCCTCCTTGGCCGGCTCCCCGGCCTTGTTGCGACTCAAGGTATCGAGTGGCGGCGGGGCGCTCATGGGCCGGAGGACCCCATCGCTAGGGGCCATACAGCCAGAGATGGGCCGTGGGCCGGCTACTGGACGATCACGGCGGTGGCCATCCCGAACATCCCCTGGGGTCCTTCGACGTGGCTGAGGATGTGGCAGTGAAGCGCCCACACCCCAGGATGGGTCGTGCGCACGAGCACGTCGTAGGTCTCACCAGGCGCGACGACCAGCGTGTCTGCGCTGTAGGGGCGCCGCATCGCGGCCCCGTCCTGAGCGATCACGGTGAAGTGGTATCCGTGGAGATGCAGGGGGTGGAGCATCTGGCCCACGTTCGCCAGTCGGATGAGCATGGTCTGTCCGACCTTGGCCAAGAGGGGAGCGGTAGCCGGCCATCCCTTGCCGTCGATCGTGTAGCCGAGGGTTCCGTCGTTCAAGACCTCCGAGTACTCGACGTCCCATGAAGTCCGACGGGGCTCGACGACGAACGCCCCGTACAGGCCGTCGCCGACCTGCTCGGTCGAGTTGAAGTGGGAGTGGTACAGGTAGGTCCCGGGCGGATCCACCACCTTGAACTGGTAGGTAAACGTCTCACCGGGCATGACCGGATCCTGGGTGACGTAGGGAACGCCGTCCATGGCGTTCGGCACGGTGATCCCGTGCCAGTGGATCGTCGTGGGCTGGGCTAGGTGATTGGTCAGCTCGATTCGCACCGCATCGCCTCGGTGGACGCGGATCTGGGGGCCGGGAACCTGCTCGTTGTATGCGAGCGCGGTGACGAACTGGCCCGGAGAGACTTCCCACCGCACCGGCTGGGCCATCAAGCGGAAGACCTTGACCCCCGTCGCCATCTCGGGTTTCAAAACCTGGTTTCCCTGGCCCTGGGTCTTCGCGGGGTAAGCCTTCATCGAACGCTCGTGCATAGCGGCCATCTGATCCCCGGTCATCGAGTCACCCGAACCCTGATCGGACATCCCCGACATCGACGAGGCCGCGGTTCCCCTCGTCGCGGCAGCCGCAGAGCTGGCGGCCGGAGTCGCGCTACGTCGACTCAAGCCGTCGAAGAGCAGCATCACGACAACGGCGGCGGCCATGACTATCACCAGGCCACGAAACAACGGGTCGCGTTCGGGATCGGTGCGCGGCATGAGGGCTTCTCCTTCCATGTGCCGACACGGCCCGTGCGGCCGGTCGGACGTCATGCGCCCAGTTTCTGGATAGAGAGGTGACCGGCCCCGGGGAGATCGGCCCAGAATCGGCGGGACTATCGGCCCTCGGGCCCCGCGGGACTGTTGGCCCTCAGGCCCCCGGGGTTGTGGTGTGGCGGGCGAGGTATGCGGCCGCCTCTGCCCGCCGGGCCACCTCGAGCTTGGACAAGATGCTGGAGACGTAGTTCTTCACCGTCTTCTCCGCCAGATGCAGCTCCTCGCCGATCTCCTTGTTGGTCTTGCCCGCCGCCACGAGCGACAGAATGCGCTCCTCCTGCGGGGAGAGGCGAGCGAGCTTCTCGTCCTTCATCAGGTGCTTGCCCTTGCGGAGACGCTCGAGGACCGACTTCGTCACCGCGGGGTCCAAGAGGCTGTCTCCCTGGCCCACCGCACGGATGGCCCGGACCAGTTCTCCTCCCTTGACCTGCTTGAGCACGTATCCCGAGGCGCCGGCCATGATCGAGGCGAAAAGGGCCTCGTCGTCGGCGAACGAGGTCAGCATGAGCACCTGGGTCTTCGGGCGACGGGCTCGGATCTCCCGTGTGGCCTCGATCCCGCTCCCGTCGGCCAGGCGGACGTCCATGACCACGACATCCGGTCGTGCCCGCTCGGCCTGCTCGATGGCGTCCTTGACGGTACCCGCCTCTCCGGCCACGACAATGTCCCCGGTGGCTTTGAGGAGGGCAGCGAGGCCGCTGCGGACCACTTCATGGTCGTCGACGAGCAGCACCCTGAGCGGGGGAGCCATCCGGCTCATGCTCCCATTCCCGGGGTCACCCATCAACAGCGCTTGTGACTCGATCACGTGGTGTCCCTCGTGATAGGGGCCCCACCAGCTTCTCACCAGCTCGATCAAGGAAGTTCTTGACGGTCGCCTCGGCCACTCGGTGCAGCAGCGTTCGGTCGATGGCCCGGCCGAGCGGACCGAGCGGCGGCCTGTACCGGGCGCTGATGGAGAGCTGGGTCCGGTTTGGCCCGAGGGCCGCCACTTCGAGATCAGCCTCCAGCGAGGGAAACAGTCCCTCGGCGAGCGTAGCCTTCCAGGTCATGGGCAGGATCGTCTTGGAGGCGATCCGAAACGGCTGCCCCAGCTCGATCCGGACTTGCTTCTCGAGCCGGTGGGCTCCCGGGCCGACCCCGACTTCGGCGAGAAGCCTCTCCCCACCAGCATCGGCGTCGCTGGCTAGTCCCGGGACCCAGTCCTCGGGACTGGTAAGTAGCGCGGCCTCTACCTCCTGGAAGGGGCGAGGCAACTCCAAGTAGTAGCGCACGAACATGATCTGAAGCATGACCTCCATCGGGGCCTGAGCCATGGGCTAATGGTCCTGATCTTTGGGGGCCGAGTGGCTCACGAGCTCCGCTTCACCGCTCATCAAACTGCGGATAGAAGAGTCCCGGCTGAGGAGGGACGGATGGGAGAGAGCACGCGATCGGTCCTGCTCGTGGAGCACGACCCGGAGCTTAAGGACCGGATCGGTGGGTGGCTGGAAGACGGCGGGCTCGACGTCTACCTCTGCCCCGGTCCTTCAGCCCCCACCTACAGCTGCATCGCATCGGAAGGACAGGCTTGCCCGCTGGTCCAAGCCGCAGATCTGGTCGTGCTCGACCTTTGGCTGGCGACCGACAGCGTCATGATGGGGACATCAGCATCTCAGCTGCTGTCGTTCTACCTGTCCTCGGGCAAGCCGGTCGTTGTCGTCGACCATGGGCACGACGAGCTCCGATCCTTCCGCGACGAGGTCGCCGCGGTTCTCGAATTCCCGCCGGAGCGACGCGACCTGATCGAGACAGTGCAGATTCTGCTCACACCGCCCGGCCAAGCTCGTTTCAGACGTGGGTGAATGTTCCTGCCCGGGGTGATTGCGCTGCTGGTGATTGCGCTCCTGGTAAGCGTCGCGTTCCTGGGTGGCATCTCCCTCCTCGCCTGGATCCTCGATCGGACCCGAAAGCTACGGGAGGATAGGCAGGATCAGGGCTCACCTGCAGATGGACGAAAGCCGCCTGAGCCTGGCTGTCTACAGGGGCATCGTGATGGCGACGGTGGTGCCCTCGCCGGCGGTGCTGACGACCTTCAGCTTCCCGCCAAGTGAGGCGGCTCGCTCATCGAGGTTCCGCAGCCCTTGGCCCTTGTTCCTGGCCTGCTCCAGATCGAACCCCAGCCCGTCGTCGTCGATCTCCAAGATCCCAGCCCCGTCGTCCGACCTACTCAGCGACACCCGGCACGTGGCTGCCCCGGCATGCCGGCCGACGTTCGACAGGGCCTCGCGGGCGAGCTGGACCACGTCCGCGGCGCGCGAAGCGAGTTCGGAGGCAATCGTGCCGTCGATCTCCACTACCGTGGTCACCCCGGTCTTCTGCTCGAAGTCCGTGGCCAATTGCCGGATGGCCTGGTCCAGCTGGCGATCTGCAAGGATGCCGGGGCGAAGCCCGAAGATGTAGTTGCGTAGATCCCGGATGACGCGGTCGATCTCGTTGACGGCTCCCTCGATGCGTGCTTCCAGTTCAGCATCCTTGCTCAAGGTCCCCGCGGCCTGGAGGCCCATCCCAACGGCGAACAGGGACTGGATCACTCCATCATGGAGTTCCTTGGCGATCCGCTCTCTGTCCTCCATGACGGCCAGCCGCCGGAGCTCGCGATGGACTCTCCCGTACTCAAGGGCGACGGAGGCCTGACCGGCGAAGGTCTCCAGCATCTGCAGGGCGTCCTCGTCGAATCGTCGGCCGCTCAGACGATTGGCCACGGCCAGAGTGCCCAGAGGTCGATCGCCTGCTGCGAGCGGCACCAATATCGCGGGCCCCATCTCGCCCTCCCGAACGATGGGTTGGTACGTGCGCTCGTCGGCCGATGCATCGTCCAGGATGACGGGCTTCCCCGACCGGATGACGTCACCCGATACCGATCCTTCGATGGGAAACACACGTCCACGGAGCCTCTCCGCGTTCGCGCCCTCCGCTGCCGCTAGGAGCAACGACCCTTCCTCTGGAGCGGGCGTGGCGATCGTGGCCAGGTCGGCGTCGACCAATTCCTTGGCCCTGCGAGCCACCAGCTCCAGTACACCGTCCGGTTCTGTCTGCTCCAGGATCGCGTTGGCGATCTCGCGGACCGCTTCCAGCCGCTGCTCTCGTAGGCGAGCCTCTTCGTACAAGCGGGCGTTCTCGACGGCGACCCCGGCCTGGGTGGCCAATACGACCAGTGCTTCCTCGTCCTCGGTCCCGAACTCTGGGGCGCCCTGTTTCTCGGTGAGGTAGATGTTTCCGAACACCCTTCCCCGCGCCTTCACCGGGGCTCCCAAGAACGAATGCATGGGTGGGTGGTTGGGCGGGAAGCCAACCGAGCGCGGGTCCTTCGAGATCTCGCTGAGCCGGAGCGGACGCGCGTCCCGGATCAGCACCCCGAGGATGCCCCGGCCCGTGGGAGGATGGCCGATGGCTCGCCGCTGCTCGGGGGTGACGCCGGTAGTGACGAACTCGACGATCCGTTCGTTGGGGCCGAGCACGCCGAGGGCTCCGTACTTGGCCCCGGTGATCTGTACGGCCAGGTCGACGATCCGCTGGAGAACTGCGTCGAGCGACAGTTCGGAAGCCAGGGCAAGCCCTGCCTCCAGGAGCAGACTTGTCCGATCCCCCTCGCGGTCCGCCATCGACCAGACAAGCTACCACCGGAGGGCCGACTGACCGGCGTCTGGGGGCCGCCCGGCCCTAAGACATGGAAGCGGCCACTCCTATCGTTGATCCGTGGGATCCGAAAGGAGACTGCCCATGAGGAAGACGGTCGAAGACGTGATGACGAAGACAGTCGTCGTTGTGGGCGACTCAGCCTCGTTCAAAGAGATGGTCGAGCTGATGGACGAATTCCGCGTGAGCGCCCTACCCGTCCTTGACGCCGACCGCCGTGTGGCCGGCATCGTGTCCGAGGCGGATCTCCTGCTCAAGGAGGCCCGGCGGACACGACTTCTTCGTGGGTCGACGTCGCCGTCTCGAACGAAACAAGGCCGACGGCCTCGTGGCGAGCCAGATCATGAGCAGGCCGGCCATCACCATCTGCCCGGACGCCCCCCTGGCGGAGGCGGCACGGCTGATGCACCGCGAAGGGGTAAAGCGACTCCCAGTGGTCGACGCCGAAGAGAGGTTGGTCGGCATCGTGAGCCGGGCTGATCTGTTGCGGGTGTTTCTTCGCTCCGACGAGGAGATCTGCCGCAAGGTGACCCGCGAGGTCATCGAGCGCACCCTGTGGATCGATCCCCCCACGATCGAAGTGCTTGTGCACGAGGGTGTGGTGATCCTGCAAGGAGTGGCCGAGCGGAAGAGCCTCATCCCGATCATCCTGGAGTTCGTGAAGCAGGTCGATGGGGTGATCGGGGTGGAGAGTCACCTTAGCTACGACATCGATGACGAGATCCACCCACCCCGGATTCGTCACTCCCTGGGGGCTGACCGCGACCGGGATGAGGCCCGGACGCTGACGAGAACCTCGCGGAGTGGTGAAAGCCGAGAGAAGGTCACAGGGCCAGGGAGGTGAGGGGGAGCCCGGCCATCACCAAGAACGCGATGGCTCCGTTCGCATGGCCCTGACGTAGCCTGCCTGGGTGAGCGTGATGGCGGAGCTGCACCCCGCTCCTTCCGCGGTCGGGCTCAGGAACGCCGGGCGGCCAATGGGGGTGGCGGAGCGGGCGCTTCCACCCTGATCCGGGCATCCACGACGACTGCCGAATCCGGCAGAGCCATGACGGGATTGAGGTCGATCTCGGCAATCTCGGGATGGGCCTCGACTAGGGCGCTCACTCGGAGGAGCAGTTCCTCCACCGCCGGCACGTCGGCCGCTGGAGCTCCCCGGAAACCCTCGAGCAGAGGATAGATCCGGAGCGACCGGAGCATGTCACGGGCGTCGATGTCCGTCAGGGGAGTGATGCGGACGGCAAGATCCGTGGTGAGCTCCACAGCCGTTCCTCCGGCACCGCAGGCCACGACGGGGCCGAACAGGGGATCGTGCACGACACCTACGATCAATTCCACACCGGACGGGACCATGCGCTGGACGAGGAAGCCCTCCACCTTGTGCCCCAGGGCCGCAACGTGCTCTCGCATCTCACGGACGGCCTTGGCCACGTTCGTCGGTCCCAGGAGTCCGAGCCGCACGCCGCCCGCGTCCGTCTTATGGATCAGGGTAGGGGCGATGGCCTTCAGCGCCACCGGACCATCCAGGTCCCTTGCGGCCTGAGCGGCTGCCCGCCCGGACCGGGCGATACGCCAGTCCGCCGGGGGGACTCCGTAACAGCCGAGCAGCCGAGCCACCTCGTCGGGGCCAAGCCAGCACGGGCCGCGCTCGAGAGCCTCGGCGATGACTCCAGCCGCTTCGTCCCGCCGGAGGCCCTGTAGATCCGGGATTCTTCCTTCAGCCGACCGACGCCAGGTCCCGTACTGGACGGCGCGGGCCAGTGCCCGTGCCGCGTCCTCGGGAAACCGGTACGAAGGGATGGCCCGCCCGCCTTGGCGAAGTTCCTCCGGCATCCCGTGAGCAGACATGAATACGGTCAGGATCGGAAGCTTCTCCTGCAGGGCCGCGGTGCCTTCACGGATGGCGGTGGCAACCTCGTCGGCTCGGGTGAGCAGTGGGGGGACAAAGATAGCGATGATCGCGTTCACTCCTGCCTCCGCCACGATGCCGATCGCACGACGGTAGTGATCAGCAGACGCCGAAGCGATCATGTCGACTGGATTCGCGAGCGAAGCCTCCGGCGGCAAGAAGTCGGCGAGGGCGTGGCGGGTCGGCTCGGGCAGCGCCACGACGTCCAGACCGGCACCCTCACAGGCATCGGCGCACAGGATGCCCAGCCCCCCTGCATTCGTCAGGATGGCCACACGGTTGCCCGCGGGAACCGGCTGGTTCGCGAGAAGCGAGGCGACGTCGAACATCTCGCCCAGCGTGTCGGTTCGGATCACTCCGGCCTGCTTGAAGAGAGCGTCGACGGTTACGTCGGACGCGGCCAGGAGCGCGCCCGTATGGGACGACGTCGCCCTTGCTCCCGCAGTCGATCGGCCACTCTTGACCGCGATGATCGGCTTGGTCTTGCCGACCTGCCGGGTGATCCGAGCAAACTTCCTCGGGTTCCCGAAGGACTCCAGGTACAGGAGGATTACTTCGGTGTCGTCGTCTTCTGTCCAGTAGTGGAGCAAGTCGTTGCCGGAGATGTCGGCCTTGTTGCCGACCGAAACGAACGAGGAAAGGCCCAGCCCGAGCTCACCGGCGTACTCGATCACCGCCAAGCCGAGCGCGCCGCTCTGCGAGGAGAACGCCACGTGTCCGTGAGGAGGCACCTGCGGACCGAAGGTCGCGTTCAACCTAACGTCCGGAGCGAGGTTCATGATCCCCATGCAGTTCGGACCGATGAGTCGCATGCCGAACTCACGGCACAGCGAGAGTAACTCACGCTGGAGCCGGCGACCTTCCTCCCCGGTCTCGGCGAAACCGGAGGAGATGACCACGAGGCTTCGCACGCCTTTCGTCCCGCACTCCCGGACGGCGTCCATGACGGCCACGGCGGGGACCACGACCACCGCCAGGTCCACTGGACCGGGCACGTCCACGATCGAGGGGTAGGCCCGGACGGACTGGACCACTTCGGTCTTCGGATTGATCGGGTACACAGGCCCGTTGAACTCAGTGACCAAGAGATTGCGGAAAACCTCGCCCCCGATGGTGCCCCTGGACCTGGAGGCGCCGATGACCGCCACTGAGCGTGGGGCCAGGAATCCCTTGATGGCGGCCTGGGCAGCCGTCTGCTCCCGGCGCTCGAATCGATCCAGGGCGTCGGCCGTGAGGGCGGTGGGGAACTCCGCCACGATCTCGCCCGGCTCCGAACGCATCTCCACGGGGAACCCGCTCTCCCTGAATACCTCGACCATCTTGTGGTTCTGGGGCAGGACCCGTGCCTCGAACGTGGCGATGCCGTTCTGCTGGGCGACTTCAGCGAGATGGCCGAGCAGGATGGTGCCAAGGCCCCGGCCCTGGAACGCGTCCGAGATGGCGAAGGCGACCTCGGCCCTATTGCCCCGGGTCCTCAAATAGATGGCATGAGCCACCACCATCGGAGGCTCACCGCTCGTGGCCAAGAGGCTGTACCGATCTCTGTAGTCCACGTCCACCGCCCGCCCGGCGGCCCACTTCAGGTCCACGGCGCCCGAGAAGAAGCGGAAGTAGCGAGACTGCTCGGACAGGCTCGCCAGGAAGTCGAGGATCCCGCCTTCGTCGTCTGATCGCACCGGCCGGATGTGGATCGTCGAGCCATCCCGAAGGGCCACGTCGGCCTCTCGGTGCCTGGGGTAAGTGGATGTCGTGAGCTCGTTCACCTCGCAGCGATCCTAGCGGGAGCACCGTTTCGTCGAGGGGCCGCTAGGCCTACTCGGGAGGGGGCACTCGGCCCTATGTGCGCCTTCACCTTCTCTCTAGCGTCGCGGGAGAAGGAGGCGAGAGATGAGTCGATGGGAGGAGTTCAGGCAGTGTCCACACTGCGACCTCGACCTGGCCACCGGAGAAGGGGAGCGGGCCTGTGCTTGGGGTGATTGCCCGTACCTCCCGGAGGAGCTCGATGTCTACTGCGAGCAGTGCCGGTTCAACTTCTACACGATGGAAGGGAACCCGCCCTGCCCGGACCCCTTGACGTGCCAGCACGGCGAGGAGCCCTTGGCCCACCTCGAGAACTACCGCAGGTGGCAGGCAGGCGCAGGCAGGGAAGTACCGGCTCGCTGAGGAGCTGTCCTGGCCGACCGCCAGGAGGAGCGGTGAGGGCCCCAGATTACGCCGGGGCCCTCGATCGTCGAAATACCTGTTGTCTGCGCGCTAGTCCTTTGCGAATTTCTCGAAGAAGCTTGGGAACGTGCCAACGAGGCCGAGCGCGAGCATCAGACCGGTCATCCAGTAGACCGTAGCCGGCCTGATGTCCCTGCCCCGAAGGGCCACGCTCAGCACGGCCCAGGCCGCCAGCCAGGCCGCCACGGCGATGATCGTCTTGCCCGAGAGCGGCCCCACCCGCGAGGAGAACTGCAGCCAATCCTTCGCTGCGGTGCTGGCCTCCGCCAAGGCAGTCAGGAACCCGAGCACGAGCACCCCGAATCCCGCGGCCAGGAAGGCGGCAGCCACCGGCCAGAAAGGTTTGTCTCCTTCGGTTTCCTCGGCAGCCGAGCCGGAGGAGGCCTCAGGCACCGCGTCGACGTTTCTCACCTCGTCCTCCTTTCCCGGGCTACGTCACTTGATGGGAGCGACCTTGTTGATGAACGCGCCGAAGATCCCGGCAACGCCAGCGGTGGCGAACGCTCCGACGAACAAGATCGTCAGCGCCCGCCGGACCCCTTGATGCTTGATGAGTTGCCTGCCGTAGTAGGTGACGGCGAAGGCCACGGCAGTCGCCAGGATCGGGGCGATCCAGGCGATGTGCTCCTTCCACTCCATCCCGAACGTGTGCCAACTCTTCGTGTTCGGATCGGCCAGGAGGAGTGACCTGGGACTATCGCCGGCCGTGGATCGGTACCATGGGTACACGATCCAGGTTCCGGTGATGACGGTGGCCCAGGCCACCACCGCCATGGTCCAGGTGCCGGCAATGAGCCGGCGGGTCCGCTCCCTGATCCCTTCTGCAGTGATCAATCCCGGCCGCAGGCTGTACAGGCCGGCCAGTCCCCCCGCGAAGGCCAACAGGAACAAGGCTCCGAGGACCATCCCGTGGATCACTGTCCACGTCTCGCGGTCGGTCAGGTGCATGCGTCCCCCTTTCATCTGTCTGCCTGCAGTCTTCCTCGGTCAGCTGAGGAGGGTTAGGCGTCTTCGGCCCTACTTTCCCGGGTCGTTGGCCCCGGTTGGCGCCTGATCTGATTCGGCCAGACCGACATCAACAGTACGGGGAGACTACCTCCACCCATGACGAGGAGCCATTCTCGGAGCGTGGGGTGGGCGGCGCCGAACGCGTTGTGTGCCGCCGGCCAGGCCCCCCACGGCAAACTGAAGGATGTCCCCCCCGCCACCGCAACCTGGAGCCAACGATTGGCCAGGATCCACGGACTACTTCGCCCTTTTCTCGAGCTGTTCCAGAGCAGCTCGGATGCTGTCTATCTCTCCCGCCTGGAGGATGGGGTTATCCTCGACGTGAATGAGTCCTTCCTCTCTCTTCGCGGGCTCACCGCGCACAGACCGTCGGTCGAACGCCAGGCCAGCTGGGGATCTTCGTTCGGCCCGAGGACGTGCATGCCCTCGAGGACGGGCTGGAGACTCAGGGGGCGGGTCGAGAGGCGGCAGGTTCGGATGCGAAACCTCTGGAGCGAGGAGTTCACGCTCGCTCTGTCGGTGGTGGTGACGAAGTGGCGGGAGACCGACGTCATCTTGGGCATCGGTCGGCCGGTCGTTCGCGGCCCCGTCGAACTCACCCGGGCGGGAATCTGATCGCCGCTCCAGATGATGGAGGGTCGGGGGCCTCTCGAATCGAGGGTCGTTCGGCCTCATACCGAGCAAGGCCTGGCTTCCTACGCTTACCTCTGGTTCATCAGAGCAAAGGAGGCGGCGATGTTTGGAAAGATCCTAGTTGCGGTGGATGCCTCGGAACCCTCCGATCGGGCTGCATCGGTCGCCGCGGAGCTTGCCGGGAGGGTCGTGGCCGAGATCCAGACGGGCATGCATGGAGGAATCGCCCGCCAGATCCTCGATTTCGCGAAGCAGGGGGGGTCGGGCTCATCGTGATGGGCTCACGTGGCCTGTCTGATATCCGCAGATTGGTGCTCGGCAGCGTGACGCACAAGGTCCTTCACCACGCCGAATGCCCGGTCCTGGCGGTCCGCTGAGTGCGGCCGGCGGCTCCCGAGACAGCGCCCTGATGCCGGAGGCCCAAGGCGCTCGGGGGAGCCTGCTGACCTCTAACGGGTCGGTATCCATCTACCGACTGGCGTGGCTCGATGAGCATGGTGTCGCCGACACGGGCCGGCTCCCCCATACCGTGAAGGTCTTCCTGGAGAACGTCCTGCGTCGAGCCGCTTCGAACTCGGCCGATGATGCCGCGGTTTCGTCACTGGCCCGGTGGCCCCACGGCAGTCTCACTGAATTCGGGTTCGTCCCGGCCCGGATCCTCATGCAGGACTTCACCGGGGTTCCGGCACTGGTCGACCTGGCTGCCATGCGCTCGGCGCTGGCCCGCGCCGGCGGCGACCCAGGAGCGGTCAGTCCCCTCGTGCCGGCGGATCTCGTGATCGACCACTCGGTGCAGGTGGACCATTTCGGCGGGCCCGGGGCCTACTCGGCCAATCTCGACTGGGAGTATCGGCGCAACGGCGAGCGTTACGCGATGCTCAGGTGGGCCCAGCAGGCCTTCCGGGGGTTCCGGCTCGTTCCCCCAGGAATGGGGATCTGCCACCAGGTGAACCTGGAATACCTGGCTCAGGTGGTTCAGGTCCACGGAGGTGAAGCGTTCCCGGACACCGTGCTTGGCACGGATTCCCACACCACGATGGTCAACGGCCTCGGGGTGCTGGGTTGGGGCGTTGGGGGAATCGAGGCTGAGGCCGCCATGCTGGGGCAGCCGCTTTCCATTCCCCGGCCGGTCGTGACAGGAGTCCGCTTGGTCGGCGATCTCCCGGGCGGCACCACGGCCACCGACCTCGTGCTGACGCTCACCCAGATGCTCCGAGCTCACGGTGTCGTCGGGAAGTTCGTGGAGTTCTTCGGCGCGGGGCTTTCGAAGTTGCCGGTTCCGGACCGAGCCACTCTGTCGAACATGGCGCCTGAGTATGGCGCCACCGCGGCCCTGTTTCCGGTGGACTCCCAGACTCTGCGGTACCTGGCCGAGACCGGCCGGGGGGCTCTGGTCGACCTGGTGGAGCGCTACACCAAGCAGCAGGGGCTCTTCCGCACCGACGCCGATCCCGACCCCGAGTTCACCGAGCTCCTCCATCTGGACCTGTCATCAGTGGAGCCCTCTATGGCGGGTCCTAGGCGTCCTCAGGACCGGGTGCCTCTGGCGCGGGTGCCCCGGTCGTTCTCGGAGGCCTTTCCGGCGGCTCGGTCGCACCGGGACGAGGAAGTGCGAGACGGCTCGGTGGTGATCGCCGCTATCACCAGCTGCACGAACACGTCAAACCCGAACGTCATGGTGGCGGCGGGGCTGCTCGCTCGAAACGCAGTCGAGGCCGGCCTACGGTCCGAACCCTGGGTGAAGACGAGTCTCGCTCCCGGGTCGCGGGTCGTGTCGGACTACCTCGACAGGGCGGGCCTGACACCCTACCTGGAGACGCTCGGGTTCTCCGTGGTCGGGTTCGGCTGCACCACGTGCATCGGCAACTCCGGGCCGCTGCCCGAACAGCTCGCGGCGGTCGTCCGGGACCGCGATCTCGCGGTGGTGGCGGTCCTCTCGGGGAATCGAAACTTCGACGGCCGGATCCACCCCCTGGTCCGGGCGAGCTATCTGGCCTCTCCGCCGCTCTGCGTGGCCTACGCCCTCGCCGGCCGGATCGATGTCGACCTGACAGCGGATCCCCTCGGGCGGCGCGAGGACGGCTCACCGGTCTACCTCCGCGACGTCTGGCCGACGCCCGACGAGGTCAGCCACCTGGTGACTTCGGCTATGTCTGCGGAAGAGTTCGAACGGGAGTACGCCAGGATCTTCCGCGGCGACCAGCGCTGGGAGGCCATGGCGGCTCCCACAGGCCCGATGTATCAGTGGGACCCCCTCTCGACCTACGTGCGCGAGCCCCCCTTCTTCCACGGGATCGAGGCACCACCGATCGACCCCGGCGAGATCGTGGAAGCCCGGGCCCTGGTCGTGTTGGGGGACTCGGTGACGACCGACCACATCTCTCCGGCGGGATCCATCGACCCGGCGTCTCCGGCCGGCCGGTACCTTCAGGAACGTGGAGTGGTGCCCGCGGATTTCAACAGCTACGGCTCGAGGCGTGGAAACCATGAAGTCATGATCAGGGGGACGTTCGCCAACGTCCGACTGCGCAACGGGTTGGCCCAGGGGCAGGAGGGCCCGTGGACCGAGCACCTTCCCGATGGCGAACCAATGACCATTTACGAGGCGGCCCTCCGTTACTCGCGGGAAGGCACGCCGCTCGTGGTGCTGGCGGGCAAGGAGTACGGTTCAGGGAGCTCCAGGGACTGGGCGGCCAAGGGCACTGGGCTTCTCGGGATCAGGGCCGTCATCGCCGAGAGCTTCGAGCGGATCCACAGAAGCAACCTGGCGGCCGTAGGCGTCCTTCCTCTTCAATTCCTGCCTGGCGAGTCCATGGAATCGCTCGGCCTGAGCGGGCGCGAGCGCTTCACCATCCACAGTTCGGACCCGGAGACGTCGGCGCTCGGCGAGATGGCCGTCGAGGCGATCGGTAACGACGGCCGGGTCACGTCATTCAGGGTGAGGGTGAGGATCGACAGCCCGGCCGAGGCAGCCTACTACCGAAGTGGAGGCGTCCTCCCGATGATCGCGAGGCGGCTCCTCGCCGAATCCCCGACAGACCGCTTCACGGGCTGACCTCAGCGATTCTGCCGATGGTCACCCAGGAGACGGGACCTCTAGCCCCGGATTTCGCATCTAGCTGGACCTACGGTGGATCTCGCTAGGGAAGGCGTTGACAGGAGGTGGGTGCGGTGGCGAGTCAGACCGTGGTGGCAGAGCGGAGCCTCGAGCAGCTGGTCCTGGAGAGCGAGGCACGCCAGGCAGCCGAGGAAGACGATGAGGAAGCCGTCCTCGACGAGCTCATCAGGGAGTTCGCCGACATCAGGGCCGAGCCCTTCGTCGACGAGGAGTTCATGCGGGAGGACGAGTTCGCTTGCCGCTCTTGCCGGTTGATCTTGAATCGATCCCTGCTGGCGGACCGGAGTCGATTCCTCTGCGTCGACTGCATCGAACAGTAAGCGATGGAGTCGAGGCAGGTGAGCTTAGGGCCACGTGCCTCGCAATTCGACCCGATGGGGACTGTGTTCGTCCAGGCAGTCCGACCCACCAATCGATGATGAGGTCGGCCGGCGGGTCGACGCTCAGGAGTGGTTGCCTGGTTCCCGCGCCCTACACTGCCGCGTAGGCGGGCTCCAGCTGTTCCTCCCAATGGCGATCATGGCTGACTGCCGGGCAGATCATCGTCCGGAGCACCCCGGGGATCGAGCCGATCCTGTCGGCGACGAACTGTGCAAACTGGTCCAAGCTCGGCGCCGAGGCCCTCGCGATCACGTCATAGGCCCCGGTGACCGCATCCGCGTGGGCGATCCCTGTCAGCGCCCGAACCTCATTGACCACCCGGCCGACTCTGCCCGCCTCCGCGTAGATCAGAATGTAGCTCTCGATCACTGGGTCCTCCTTCCGCTCTCGGTCGTGGATGTCCCCGTATCTCTGGCCCTCTCTGCCTGGGCCACCCGCTTCACTGCGGCGATCGAGGCGAGTGTAGCCTTGACCCCTGCCCCACTCACAGGGGCAAATGACCCGGAATCAGGGGGTCCTCCGGGCCCCTGACCGCTCCTGGACCACAGGTCGGCTGATCCGCTCCCTTACCCTTGCCCGACACAAGGGCGTTATGGCCAAGGGCCGGGAGAGGCACACGCCTCTCCCGGCACTGTCAGTGTTCGCCCGGTTCAGTGCACGAACGCGAACTCCGTGACCACCTTGGATGCGCGCTCGACCTGCTCGGTGATGGCTTCACCGAAGTCGAGCCACTCCAGCCGCAGGTGCTCGACCGCGAACTGGGCCCGGGCTATGATCCACTGGAACTTCTCGGTCTCGATCACTTTCAGGAGCGAGTCCCGCTCTCCCTTTGTGAGCCAGAAGCCAGTGTCAGCCTCCCAGTCGCCGGTCGTGTAGATGAACGGCTCGTAGTAGGTGATGAACCCCGCCTCGAGCTGCTCCCCGAGGAACTCCTTCGTCTCTGCGAACAGCTCGATGGCCTGCTGTTCCCGCCCCGGGACCAGTTTGCCGTACTTGACGATCAGCGCGACCTCCATCACAACCTCCCCCTCTTTGTCCATTCCGATGCCAGGCACCTGCGCCGTCCTCACCTCCTTGCACCATGCGACCTGCAGCGGCGCACAGCCTGTCACCCGAGATGGGCTCTCTGGAAGGGCCAGGGGTCCCTTCCCTGACGGGACCCCATAAGGAGCTCTCGGAAGCCCTCTCGGTCGATGAACCGCATCGCGCCCTCCTCGAACGATCACCCTCAATCCTGGTGGGGGGAGCTGGGCCCGGGTTGGGCCTAACGGCACGCCTTCGGGGGGCCGCTGGTCCCCGCGTTCGAGCTAGAGGAGATCGTGAGGCGGGCTCGGCACGGTCCGGTGCGGACAATCGGGACGAACGTCCCGCTCTGTTCGTGACCTCCGACCCTCTCGACGTCCTTCTCGCGCTCATACGGTAACGGGCGTCCGATCCGTCGACCGGGGCCGAGACTTGGCGCTCGGTTCGCATCGGAGGAGGGGGTAGGTGAGGGCCGATAGTTCATCCCCTTTGGGGTCGATCCCGAGTCTTCCTCCCATGACAGAATGCTGACCGGCGTTCCGGGCAGGGGTGGGGGAGGCCCCAAGGCGGAGGATGGAATACATGGCACGCCTGTTCGGGCGTGACTGGTATCGGGTCCTGGTCAGCTCGCTGGCCCTTCCGATGGCAGCGGTCGCTGCTCTCGTTGTAGGAGCGGCGATGTTGCTGGCTCTGGGTGCCAATCCGTTCACTGCCTATCGCGCCCTGGTGGAGGGAGCATTCGGCAGCGTCGACGCGCTGACCTCTACGGCAATCAAGGCGGTCCCGCTCGTGCTGGTGGGCGTGGGGATCACCATCGCCTTCCGGGCGAACGTGCTCAACATC
>WNGE01009321.1_pt1 | contig 26306 bp, 32 predicted proteins | sample 5400651 | NCBI WGS metagenome assembly WNGE01 (sample SAMN13153370, study PRJNA577476) | soil metagenome | isolation source: 60 cm soil or saprolite under grassland replicate 2 | place: USA:California | collected 2016-06-15 | reverse complement strand
GGCACGTCGGCGAGATCGCCGCCGTGCTTGCGCTGCACGGCTACGTTCCCGACGTCCCGTCCGCCGGCGATCGAATGACGGTCGAGGGCGGATGCCTGTCCCGGTTCCCATTTGAGAATCAGCTCGCCGCTGCGGATCGTGCCTTGGCGCCGCAGCAAACTGAGCGGCCAAGCTTCGTGACGCCCCGGGGCGGTCTCGACCGCCACGACCCGCTGCATCGGCTCGATGCCCTCCGGCGGGGTTCCATCGTACAGGAAAGGCTTCTGGCCGGTCGCGTCATAGCCGACGTAGGGATTGGCGCCGTAGTCGCGCGCGCCGGGATCGTTGGGGACGAGCACCTTCCCTTGCGGAAAGCGTTGGCGGAAAACGGCAAAGGATTCCAGGCGAGAGGGGATCAACCGAAGCTGCCGCCCGGTCATCGCGCCGACGATGGCGTCGCCCGTGAACTGTTGCCACCAGCTCTCCGTCTGGCGGTCGTACATGACCAGATCGGAGTTGCGAAGCTTGCCGGTCGTGCCGAAATCCAACGTGCGGCCATCGGACGCTCGCTCGAAGACCAGCACGGTGTTGCACAGCGGGCAATAGGTGACGGCCACCGGCGTGGCGCCCACGGTGTCGTTGACGATTTCGTGCCAGATCAGAACGCGCAACGGATATGCGCGCGCATCGGCGCCAATGACCAGCGAAACGACCGGCTCCACGTCGCCGATCCCGGCTGCCCAGCCGGACGCCTTGCCATCCTGTACCTGCTCGAATCGCGGCATGTCGATCGATGGAATGCCGTCCCTGGGCGGACCGCCCGATTTGATTTCCGTCAGGGGAACCAGGTGCCTGGAAAAATCCGTGCGGGGCCACTCGGCTTGCCAGCGTTCCGGGCCCGCCGCAGCTACGTTGCGATCGGGGTTTAGCAGGCTGACCAGCACGGTCAGCATGAAAAGCGCCGCCGCATTCGACAGTCCCTTCCGATCGAGAAGGTGGAAAGCCGGCATGATCGTTTACTCGATTGCTCAGCCGACGGCCGGCCGGTGCGATCCCCCTATCAAGGCACGCCAGCTCAGGAAGTAGCGACCCGCCCAGCCGGCAAGTGCCGAGAGAACGAACACGGTCCCGAACTGCCAAACCAGCACCATCAGGCTCGCATCCTGCGGGTGAAAGAACCGCAGTCCGAAGTTTCCGAGCCCGGCTGCCGCCAGGCCACCGAGTGCCGCGGTCAGATGCGGCGTCAACGGCGCGCCGCGGCGAACCATGACGGCCATGGCGATCGCGGGCACGGCGCCAACGAGCACGATCGACGGGAAGCAGAACCAGTCCGGCCGGAGCGACAAGCCCTCGGGGCCGAGCCGGATCCAATCCTGCACGCAGCCGTGGCCCAAGCTGCCCAGCCAGACCGCGAGCGTAAAGGCGGGAAGCAAGAGAAATTTGCGGCTGAAACCCGGAATGGTCGTCGCAAAGGCGGCAACGGCCGCGGCGATGCCGGTCGCCAACGCCGCGATTTGCTCAATGACGAATTGCGAGTTCGACATTTTGGCGATCAGATCGCTGCGCGGCGACACCACGTACACCACCAGCGCCACATAGGGAACGGCGATCCCAAGCCAGAATATCGTGCGCCACCAGGGCGCACGAAGTCGCCGGACGGGAGCGCTGCTTTCGGCAAGGCGCTGGATGAGAGTGTCGGTTTTCTCGGTCATGGATTCGTGCTCAGCGCTTTGCGCAGGGCCCGGATGCCGCGGTGAACCGCAACTTTCAATGCGCCGACGCCCATCCCGCTCTCACGGGCTGCTTCCTTCAACGACAATTCGCGCAATTTCAGCATTTCCACGGCTTGCCGTTGGCCCGGTGGCAGAGCTTCGATCGCATGCCTCAACGCCTCGGGGTCGCCGTAGGCATCCATAGGCATTTTCGCTCCTTCGTCCGCAAAGGTTACGGGCAAATTCTCGACCGCCACCTCGTTGGCGGCCCGGCGGGCATAGCGCCGGGCGCCGTCGGCCAGCCGATTTCCGGCAATCGCCGCCAACCATGGCAAGAACGGTCGTTTCGGATCGTAGGTGGCGCGCACCGCGTGCAGCGACAGCAATACATCCTGGACGAGATCCTCGATATCTTGCGGCTGCAGGAAGCGCCGCCGATGTCGCAGCATCTGCCGCACCCACGGCGTAATGTCCTTCAACAAAGCGACGTAAGCGGATCCGTCGCCATCCTGCGCGGATTTCATGAGACCCGCGAGCCGGCGGTCTCTCGTCGTAGCGTTTTCGCTCGATGATACGGCCATCAAACCCAACCGGAGCGGTGCAGTCTGCTACTATGTAACTTTTTCGGCCCTCGCCACGAAATCAATGAGAGGTGATTTGGACTGGTCCGACCGGAAGGCCAATCTTGCGGTCGGGCGTCGTCCTTGCGTCGATGATGGTTGCCGCCTCAGGGGATTGTCCCATGGGGGTCGAGGCGATTCTTGGCTTCTGGGCCGCCCCGAGCGCCCAGCCGCATGACAAGCCGTCCGCCGCGGCCATATGTTCCCCAGTTCATGGAAGGAGACTTGTTGTGAGATCCGTATCGAGATTGGCAACGGCCGCCCTGATGGCGATGCTGTTCGCAGCGCCTGGAACGGTTCACGCGCGCGACCGAACGATCGAGGTCATGGGTCTCGACGCCATCCTCAAGGCGCATCCGCTGCCTCCGGGCGAGCCTACGGCGGACATCGTCGCCTCACGCCGCGCCGGGAAGGGCGAGCTGCAAATCGTGGTGGCGAGAAAAATCCCGCTGCACATCCACGATCAGGATCACGTGGTCTTCGTCGAGCGCGGAACCGGTACGGCGCGGATCGAGAACGCGGCCGGCGAGATCGAGGCGCGGCAGGTGAAGCCCGGCGACATCGTCGACGTGCCGCGCGGGAAAAAGCACGGATTCGAGAAAACGGGCGACGAGAATCTCGTGCTGCTCGTCGTCACCACGCCCAGCCGCGTGCCGGCGAAGTTCTTCGAGTGATTTCCCGACGGGGGCCGAGTTCGCTTCCGCTCGCCTCGAGCCAAATGCGGCGCCCGCTAGCGGGCCATCACCACCGTCGTGCAGGCGCTCTCGGTTTTCGGAAGTTCGCGCGAGGCGGCCATCCGTACGCGGAGAAGGCGGTGCTCGCCGCGAACCACCGGACAATAGGGGTCGGGCGAATCGAGCGCATCGAGAAGACGGCGGCGGCCGGCGCAACCGCCCCGACAGGCGGGCAAATATGCGCACTGTCCGCAGGCGGGCGGTATCGAGCGCGCGGCTTCGAAATCCGGCGTAGCCACGATGTCGCCGGCGAGATCGAGCAGCAGGTCGAGCGGCGCGCCGCCGCCCGGCCAATAGACGCACGGCTGCACTTTCGCCCGCGGCGTGACGCGAACGGTGGCGACGCCGCAGCCGCCGCGGCGCGGCGGCAGCCCGGCCATCGCTCGCACCAGGGGCTCGCCGACGGCAATCGCGTCCGTCTGTGCGAACAGACGCTCGAAGCCAGTCCAATATTCCTCGTAGCGCAGCGAGAATGCGTCGCTGCGCACCGCCTGATAGACGTTGATGCGCAACGGCGCGTCGTAGTGCTTGGCGAGCTTGGCGATATCGGCCATGCGCTCGAAATTGCTTCTCATCATCACGGCGATGAACGTGACGGACACACCGAGGCCGCGGCAGCGGGCCGCCTGCTCGTGGATGAGCCGCCAATTGCCGCCGCCGCGCTGAAGGTCCTGCTCGCGCTCGTTCGGGTAATCCAGCGAAAATTCCACATCCGCGAAGGCCGCGACGTCGCCATCATCCAGCATTTCCAGAGAACGGCCGTTCGACGTGATCGTGAGCTTGACCGGCTGACTGCTCAAGTAGCGGAGCATGTCGGGAAAGTCGGGATGCATGCCGTTCTCGCCGGTGCCGAGGTTCACCGAGCGAACCGGCAAATGCTCCAGGACCGCGCGCACCTGATCGAGCGAGAGCCGATCGACCCGGGTCGGATCGCGGTAGCAGAACGCACAGGCCAGGTTGCATTCGTTGGTCAACCCCAGGCCCAACGCAAAGCGGGGTTCGTCCCCCGTCACACGCGCGGTCGAAACCGCCTCCGCTGTCATGACCCGGTCTCGCCTCTATCCGATGAACGATGCCAAGAGCCTAAGCCCTCCACGGGCAGGCGCGCCAGAGGCCCGGTCGTACCCGGCGAGTACTCGAAGCTTTGCGGCATAAGCAGCGACCGGTCCGAGAACCACATGCAAGAAATTCCTCGCCCGGGAACCCTCGTGGGGGATTGACCACGGCGAAGCGGCGTTGGAAGCGTAGATTCATGCGACGACGGTCACTACTCACGAACAGGTGATGAATTCTGCCGGTCGCTTGAAACTAAACTCGGGCCGACATCGGAGGCGAAAGCAGACACCGGGTGGCGGCTGCGACCGTACAGGCCACTAGTCGAACCAGGAGGCATTCGGCGCTTCCGCGGCCCCGCGGGCGCTTGCTTGGGCGGCTTTCAATCTTGGTGCTTCATCGAGAGGGCGGGCACCCGTCGAGAGCACCCGATCTGTGACCACATCATGGGAGACATCCAATGAATCCCTTCTCCGATTTCTGGCAGTTTCTGATCGGAACCAGCGGTGACTACAAGGCCATCGGCACGTGGAGATATCTGTTCGTCGCGCTGTTCGTGATCTTGATCGTCGCCAGCATTGTGGTCGCAGTGAGGAATTGGCGGGAGGATCCCTCGCAGCGGACGGGAAGGGATCTAAGCATGTGGTTGGTCCGCGTGTTGGTCGGCGGGATGTGGTTCCAGGGCATGTTGTGGAAGATGCCGTTCCCGGTATCGGAAGGATTCGAATTCTGGACCGAGCAGATCGCCGACAGGGCCGCGTTCGCGTTCCATCGCCAGTTGGCGACCGAAGTCTTGCTGCCCAATCTCAAGATCCTCGACCCCCTCGTGTTCCTCGCCGAGCTCGCCTTCGCCGTTTCGTTGATCCTGGGGCTCGGCGTGCGGCTCATCGGCGTCGTGGGAGGGCTCTACGTGCTGCACCTGTGGCTCGGCATCTATCAAGCGGGCGATCCGGCCGAGTGGCCCTGGAGCTACGTGTTCCTTGCGGCCTTGATGTTCCTGTTCGCGGTGTTCGCGGCCGGCCGCAGTCTCGGGCTCGATGCATGGCTGCGACGTCACGTTGCGCAGGTCCGAGACCGAAGCAGCCTCCTGGGAAGATTGTTTCACGCGGTGGGGTGACCGGAGCACAACTCGATCCCGGGGCCGGTCGATCCCGCGAGCTCGGCCCGGCGGCGTAGCAAGTCGCCGCGAACCGGGCCGCTGATGGGACGAGTAACAGCAACAACAGGGCGGGGTCGATGACGATCGCCAGCCGATGGACGCGGGGCGGCGCCGGGCGGGAAATCGCCGCAACGATTCCGCTCGCCGCGACCGGCTGCCTCATTCTTGCGCTCACTGTCGCCGGGCCGTGGGTGAACGCGACTTTCGGCTCTCCTGGTTTCGTGTCCCTGGCGGTCACGTCCGGGGTCACGGCGTTCGTGGCTGCGAACCTCGCGCGGACCGCGCCCATCCGCGAGGGGCTGGGGATCGTGCTGGTGCTAGCGGTCGCGATGCGAGTCTCGGTCGCGTTCATCGATCCGATTCTGTCGACCGATGTCTACCGCTATGTCTGGGATGGACGGGTGCAGGCGGCAGGCATCAATCCCTACAGTTTCGTGCCGGCCGACCCGGCGTTGTCCGTGCTGCGCGATGCCGCGATCTTTTCCAACATCAACCGGGCGGATTTCGCGGTCACCATTTACCCGCCGGTCGCCCAGGCCTTCTTCTACCTCGTCACCCGGCTCGGTGAAAACATAACCGTCATGCGGCTGGCCTTGATCGCCTGTGAGACCGTCACCATCGCAGTCGTCATCGATCTGCTACGGCGTTTCGACAGACCGGTGACCATGGTCGCCGCTTATGCTTGGCATCCGCTGCCGATCTGGGAGATCGCCAACAACGGCCACGTCGATGCGCTGATGATCGCGCTGGCAATGGCCGGTCTGTGGCTGTTCATACGGATGCGTCCGCTCGCGTCAGCGGTCGCGATCGCGCTCGGCATGCTCGTCAAACCGTATCTGGTTCTGATGATGCCGGCGCTCTGGCGACCGTGGGATTGGCGGGTCCCACTCACAATGATCTCCACGATCGCTATCTGCTATCTGCCGTATCTCGGGGTCGGAGCCGGCGTGCTGGGATACCTGGGCTCGGGCTATCTTGACGAAGAGGACATCGCGGACGGCGACGGCTTTTGGCTCGTTCACCTGGCGAACTCGGTGTGGGACGAAGAAGTTCCGGAACTCGTGATAATCTATCTCGGTGCGGCGCTGGCCATTCTGGGATGGCTCGCCGTTCGCGCCGCCTGGCGCTCCGACCGCTCACCGGAAACAACGATACGTCACGTCGTCGGCTTGCTGCTTGCCGGTCTGTTTCTTCTGTCGCCGAACTACTCGTGGTACTTTCTGATCCTGGTGCCGTTCCTTCCGATCGTAGGCGGGGCGCCGGCCTGGACGTTCACCATCGGCGCGTTCCTGCTCTATCAGGAGTGCTGGTGCGACGATCAGCCGGATATGCTGGTTTGGAAGACGGCGCTCAACCTCGCATTTCTGATCGCCGCGTCGTTCCCGATCGCACGCAGCATCGCTGCATCGGGTCGACTCCCGAGCATGCTCGGATGGAAAGGCCCAATTCCGCCGCAGCCGACCTGAAGTTCTGGCTTCAGTCTTTTTCGAAGACCTTGTCGGTCGCGGTGATCAGGCGAACGTTGGGGTGAGCCGCGCAATAGTCGGCGAGCTTCTTGGCGTCCGCGGTGAATTTGTCGGTATCGACGATTGTCGGATCATCATCGCCTCGGTAATAGGCATCGAGCCACGCCATGGTATATCCGACATCTTCCTTGCTGATCTTCAGAAATTCGTCGCATCGCATCTTGGATAGATCGATTTTGGCGGCGAAACCTGGGGAGCCGGGCAGAAGAGCCACGGCAAAGACAACGGCACGGAGTTTTTTCATGGAAGAGGTTCCCGTAATTTACGGATGACAGCCCGCACTGCAGACACATGGCGAAGAGCCGCCACCCAGGGCGGAATGTACGATGGCGCGGTCGCCGGTGGTTTGGAATAGCGGTAGCTTCACTATTGAGTGAATGTCGCGCAAGAGGCGGCGACCGAACATTCCGCTGTCACGTCGAAGGCGATTTCGTCGTGCCGCTGCTGATCCGCTGGAAACTCTGGAAGGGCGCGTTCGAATGAGCCGCCGATCCGGCGCAACCTTCGCCGGTTGCGCTGGTTGGGTGTCTGCAAGGCGTCAGGCCGGAATAGGTTTGATTGGTCTTCGCCAAAATCGATGCTGCGCCCGCCCGATGGACCGGCGCCCTGAAAGGAGACGGAGAGTGCCAATGCCGGACACTCACTACGAAATCCTGATCATCGGTGCCGGGCAGGCCGGCCCAGGCTTGGCGGTTGCCCTTGCGAAGCGCGGCAAGCATGTCGCGCTCGCCGAGCGCAAGGATATCGGGGGGTCGTGCGTCAACTTCGGCTGCACGCCGACCAAGGCGGCGATCGCCTCGGCGCGCGTCGCGCATCTTGCCCGCAGGGCCGGCGAGTTCGGACTGCGCATTCCAACCGTCGAGGTCGACTTCGCGGCGGTGCTTGAACGAGCCAAATCCATCGTCGTGAAATCGCGCACTGGGCTGCAGCAATGGCTGGAGGGTACCGAGAATCTGAACCTGCTCAAAGCCCACGCTCGATTTGAAGGCAAGGACGGCGATCGTTTCCGGGTCAGCGTCGGCGGGCAGCGCGTGACGGCGGCTCAGGTGGTGCTCGATACGGGCAGTGTCATCCCGCCGATCGAGGGTCTCGACAAGGTCGACTACATCCACGCCGGGAATTGGCTCGACACGCCCGAGTTGCCCGACCGGCTCGCGGTGATCGGCGCCGGATATATCGGGTTGGAGATGGCGCAGTTCTATCAACGCCTCGGCAGCCGCGTCATCGTTATCGAAGGTGCCGGGCAGGTCGCCGGCAACGAAGATCCGGAAATCGCCGCCGCCCTCCAGCAGCTTCTCGAGAACGAGGGAGTCGAGTTCAGGCTCAACACGCAGGTCACCCGCATCGAGGGCCGGACCGGAAAGCTACGGCTCATCCTGAACGGCGCCGGGTCGGCCGCGGTCGAAGCGACCGACGTCTTCGTCGCAACGGGGCGGCGCGCCAATACCGACGATCTCGGGCTCGAGACGATCGGCGTCGCGACCTCGAAGCGCGGCATCGTAACGGCGGACGAGCGGCTTTCGACCAACGTGAAGGGCGTCTGGGTCGCGGGCGATATCCGCGGCGGCCCGATGTTCACGCATACCGCCTGGGACGACTACCCGGATCCTCGAATCGCAGATCGCCGGCGATGGCTCGAAAACGCTGGACCGGGTGATCCCCTATGCGGTGTTCACCGATCCCGAGCTGGGTCGCGTCGGCATGACCGAGCGCGAGGCGCGCGCCGCCGGGCACGCGGTCAGAATTGGCCGCTTCGAGCTGCGTCGGAACGGCAAGGCGGTCGAGGCGAACGAGGGCGCGGAACTCGTCCACATCTACATCGATCTCATGAACGCGCGCGCCCCCTATCCCGTGATCCGGGATGCCGTCTACATCCATCCCACCCTGGCCGAGGCGGTCCAGAGCGCGGTCGCGACGCTTTGATGACCCGATCCGCGACACGCACCCTGGCTAGCGCTTGATGGAGACGGAGACTTTCGCGAACAGCTCGTCGGACGCATTGGCGACCTGCTCGACGATGAACTTCAATTCCTTGGCGTCGATCAGACGCGAAGGAGTGTCGATCCGCACGAACAAGTCTCCGTCCTTGTCGAGGCCGATCTTCACGTAATCGTACTGATGGTTTGCGGACGCCAGATTGTCCAAAAATTGCGCCGTTTTCTGTATCGCGGATTTCTTCGCCAGGATCGCAAACGTCACGACGATATCCGAGCCGACCGAAGCGATGACGTGTATCTTTCCAATGTTCTTGCGCTGGAGATCGACCGACCACGTATTCCGGGGATGCGTGTTATAGGCGAGGCCGGTTTCCTTCAGCAGTTGGGCCAGCTTCGTGGCGCTGGCCGCGGTGCCGGGATCGGTCTCCTGCGCGTGCGACGTCGGCGATCCCAGACAGATCGAGCACGCGACCGATAACCCGATCAGCCAGCGCAACCTACAGCTCAGACCCACGGCCGCCCCCTGTCTCGAGTGTCGAGTTTCATTCGTAGCGCATTCCTAGACTGTCCGCCGTTGCACGGTCAATCGAGCTCCGGCAAAGCGCCGGATCCGATCCCATGGCGCGATCCGGCCTACAGCGCGATCCGGCGCCCTTCCTCAGCCGACCAATAGCCGGCGTAGACGAGCTTCGTGGTTTCATAGGCCAAGAGCAGATCGGCGCGGGGCGCGCGTCCGAGCGTCACGCATTCCATGAAATCCTGGATTTCCTGCAAATAGCCCCGCGTCCACTCCTCCTCGAGGCAGATGAATTGCCAGCCGGTCTTGCGATCGATCTTCTCAGTGATGTAGACGCCCTCGAGCTTCTCCTCGTCGGTCAAATAGCTCATCATGTGATTGTTGGGCGTGATGTTCGCCAGCAGCGCGCCCCCGCTGGTATAGGTCTCGACCAGGTTGCGCACCCCGCCCAGAATCATGTCGCCGGAGAAGATCGTGCCTTTGGTGCCGTCCGAGAAGGTGAGCGTCAGCGTGCCCCAATCTTCCACGTCCACGGGATCGGCCTTGATGAAGCGGCGCTCCTGCGGCGCGAGGCTGGCCGCGACATTGCCGAGGTCCGCGGTCACGCTCGATACCGCAATCCGCTCGCCGCGCGAGCGCGCCTCCACCTGCTTGAGATAGAGCACCGTCGAGAGCGGATGACATCCCATGCGGATGAGCGACCCGCCGCCCGTCATCGACCATTGCGCGGCGTGGGGCGCATGCGATCCGCTGTGACTCTCGTCGGCTTTCATGAACAGGATCTTGTCCCTCGTGGCCTGGAGGATCTCGACGGTCTTCGCCACCGCCGGCGCGTAGATCCAGTCTTCCGCATAGAGGAACAGCCGGCCGCTCGCGCTGACGGCCGCGCAGGTTTTTTCCATCTCCTCGAGCACGCGCGCGTACATGCCCGCTTTCGGCACGTGCTTGCCGATCGGAGTCCTGTCGCCGTCGCGTCCGAAATACCCCGTGAAGGGCTTTTCGCAGATGACGTGCTTTCCCGCCTGCACGGCCTCGACGATCATGGTCGCGTGCAACGCCGGCGGCGTGCAGATGTCGACGACATCGATCTCGTCATCGGCGAGCAGGGCGCGAAAATCGCGATAGGTCGTGCGGATGCGATGTTTGTTGGCGAAATCGGCGACATGGTCGCCGCGCGCGGCGATCGCCGTCACCTCCGCGGCGACCCCGTAGACTCGGGCGTAGGCGTGCATGTGCAATTCGGCCGCAAAGCCGCAGCCGACCAAGCCTATCCGCACGTTTGCCATTGCGCGCTCCTTTCCGGGGAGCGCATCTTACCGCGTGCGGCCTGGCGCGACAGCGCTTCACGCCGCGGCAAAGCCGTCGGCCGCAAGCGCTGATGCTTCGAGGCTCGGCGCTATGCGCCGAGCGCTTCAGGATGATGGGTGCAAACATGATCGAGGTCCGGCGCACCGCAGACGGCGATCCGCTCGTCTTCGAGGTCGTCGTGCGCCAAGGCAAGGGCGAGACGCGCCATCAGGTCACGATGTCGCGGGCGACCTGCGCGCGACTGACGGAAGGCAAACATGCGCCGGAACGCCTGGTCGAGGCGGCGTTCCGGTTCCTGCTCGATCGCGAGCCCAAGGAATCCATCCTCGGACCCTTCGACGTGACCATCATCTCGCGGTATTTCCCGGAATTCGACCGCGAGCTGCCGAGCTATCTGTCCCGGCTCTCCGGTTGATGCCGGATACGTGAGGGGAGCGTTCCGCAATTCGGCGGGTCATTCGTTCCGCCTCATCCCGGTTCAACACGGCCGGCATTCGCGCTAGGATTGCTCCCGCTCTGGCCGTAATCCCGAACCGAAGGTGTCTGCGATGCTCAAGGTCGCCATCGCGTGCCAAGGCGGCGGCAGCCATGCGGCGTTCGCCGCCGGCGTGTTGCGCGCCCTGTTGGGCCCGAATTTGCGCAGCAAGTTCGATCTGGTCGCGCTCAGCGGCACGTCGGGCGGGGCGATGTGCGCCGCCCTGGCATGGGCGGGGTTGGTCATGGGCAACCACGACGGCGCCATCGATCGCCTCACTCGGTTCTGGCGCGATCTCGAGGTGCACGACTTCCTCGACGCCGCCGCGAATTTCTGGAGCGTGTTTCTGGCGCGCATGCCGGTCGCGCTCGAGATCAGCCCGTACGCCTATGAGCCGGTCGCCGCGGCCAGGATGAAAGAGCTGTTGTCCCGGCATCTGGCGATCGAAGCGCTTCCGGCGGATCCGAGACGGCGCGCTCGGCCGAAGCTCTTCATCGGCGCCACCGATATCGGCAGCGGCGAGCGCACGATCTTCGAAGGCGAGACCCTGACCTACGACGATCTGATCGCCTCGGCCGCGATCCCGCCGCTCTATCGCGCCGTCCATGCGCACGGCCGCCGGTTCTGGGATGGACTCTTCACGACCAACCCTCCGGTCCGGGAGTTCACGGATCTGCCGAAGCCGGAGCGGCCGGATGAAATCTGGGTCGTGCAGATCAATCCGCAGTGCCGCGCCGGCGAGCCGCGAACCATCCGGGCGATCGCCGACCGGCGCAACGAGCTCTCGGGCAATCTTTCGCTCGCCCAGGAGCTCTACTTCATCGACAAGATCAACCAGCTGCTCAAACAGCATGCGTCGCTCGAGCACCCCTACAAGTCGATTTGCATCCGCGTCGTCGAATTGGGCATCCCGGATCTGGATTATCCCTCGAAGCTCGATCGCACCAGCGCGTTCATCGAGCGGCTGATGCGCAACGGCGAGGAACGGGCCGAGTGGTTCTTCCAGAAGCGATCGCTGTGGCCGCGCAAGGGGACCGTTCCGGCTGCGGCGGCGTTTCCCGCGCGGGCCGCATCGGCCCAGCCCTGATGCTTCCGGGCTGACCGCGCTGCACGAAATGACGGAACCGCTTCGAATCGAGATCGCGCCCGGGGAGAGCGTGAGCGGCTGCGTCTATCCGGCCGCCGCGGAAAATCCCGCGGGAGTCTCGCTCATGCTCGCGCACGGCGCCGGCGCCGGCCAGACCAGCGCGTTCCTGGTGCGCTTCGCGATCGGGCTTTCGGCCCGCGGCATCGATGCGGTCACGTTCAATTTCGCTTACACGGAGCACGGCCGCCGCGTTCCCGATCCGAACTCGAAGCTGGAAGCTTGCTGCCGCGCCGCGATCGAGACCGTGCGCCATCACGGGAAATTTTGCCGCAACAAGCTCGCGATCGGCGGAAAATCCATGGGCGGACGCATCGCATCGCAGGTCGCAGCGGCTGGCGCCGAAGACGTGGCCGCGCTGGTGTTTCTCGGCTATCCGCTGCATCCGCCGGGCAGGCCGGCGCAGCTGCGCGCGAGCCACCTGACGAACATCAGGGCGCCCATGCTGTTCGTGCAAGGCTCGTGCGACGCATTCGGCGCTCCCGACGAGCTGCATCCGATCCTCGCGAAGCTCGAGGCGCCCGCCGAACTCCATGTCGTCGAGGGCGGGGACCATTCCTTCAAAGTGCCGAAGCGGGCGGGGGTCCCACAGCAAGACGTGTACGACATGATCCTCGACCGGATCGAACGTTGGCTGCGCAAGACGCTAGGCGGGCGGTAGGGTGGGCAAAAGGCGCGGAACGCGCCGTGCCCACGCCAGGAATCAGACATGAGGGATCAGAGATCAAAGATCGGAATCAATTTGACGATTTCGTCGTCCGCTTCGCGGCGGGTGCGGTGCTGCGCGCCCTGGCCCAGCCGATGGCGCCGGCGCTGGTCCGCCCACGATCCGCGCGCAGAAAATCCTCCCGCATGCTGCACAGCTCTTGGAAGGTATAGATCTCGTCCTGCGCCACTTCCCGGAACGGCGCACGCCCGGTGCAGACCGGATCGTTCTCGGTCCCGGTCTCCACTGCGGACGCCGCCGTGATTGCGGACATAACAAGGGTCACGGCAATGGCGGTCTGGAGACGTAGGTGCATGACGGCGGCTCCAGCACCAGAACCTAAAGCCGCGCCGTTCGGTTCCATGCCGGCCACTCTTGGCCTAGTGTGCTTGGCCTAGTGTGCAAAGGCGCTCATTCGGGGCGGAGGAAGCATGCGGAATCGTTCCGAGGCGATGCTGCGGCAGCTCGGAATCGCCGCTGCGGTCGCCGCGGCGATGTTCGCCGTCCTGGCGGGCGCGGCCAGCGCCGCCGAGCCGCTGAAGATCGGCTTCGGCATGGCGCTCACCGGCGGGCTCGCCGGCACCGGCAAGGCGGCGCTGCTGGCGACGAAAATGTGGGCCGAGGAGGTCAATTCCAGGGGCGGCGTCTTGGGCCGCGACGTCGAGCTCGTCTATTACGACGATCAGAGCAACCCCTCGACGGTGCCCGGCATCTACGCCAAGCTCCTCGAGGTCGACAAGGTCGACCTCGTCGCCTCCGGCTATGCCACCAACATGATCGCTCCCGCGATGCCGATCATGATGGAACGCGGCTTGGTGTTCATCGGGCTGTTCGGCCTCGCGATCAACGACCAGTTCGGTTACGATCGCTATTTCGCCATCGTGCCGGGCGGGGATGACCCGCGGCTGATCTATTCCGCAGGCTTCTTCAATGTCGCCATGACGATGGAGCCGAAGCCCGCCACCGCGGCGATCGTGGGCGCGGACGCTGAATATGCGCAGATCGCCACCGACGGCGCGCGCGAGAATGCGCGCAAGCGCGGGCTGAGCATCGTGTACGATCGCAAATATCCGCCCGCGACCGTCGACTTCGTGCCGATCGTGCGCGCGATCCAGGCGACAAATCCCGACATCGTCTACATCGCCTCCTATCCGCCGGACACGGTCGGCATGGTGCGCGCGGTGAACGAGGTCGCGCTGAAACCCAGGATGCTCGGCGGCGGCATGATCGGCCTGCAATATGCCGCCATCAAGCAGCAGCTCGGGTCGCTGCTCAACGGCATCACCTCGTTCGACGTCTATGTCCCCGAGCCGACCATGCGGTTTCCGGGCATCGAGGAGTTTCTGCGCAACTATCAGAGCCGGGCGCGCGCCGAAGGCACCGACCAGCTCGGTTTCTATACGCCGCCCTATGCCTATGCGCGCATGCAGGTGCTCGCCCAGGCGATCGAGGCGACAAAGAGCCTCGACCAGAAAAAGCTCGCGGAACATCTGCACGAGGCGACGTTCGAGACGCTGGTCGGAACGGTGAAATTCGGCCCGACCGGCGAGCAGGCGGTGCCCCGGATCCTATTCGTACAATATCAGGGCATCGCCGGCAGCGATCTCGAGCAGTTCAACCAGCCCGGCAAGCAGGTGATCGTCAGCCCGCCGGCGTTCGTTTCGGGAAAATTCTTGTATCCGTACGCGTATCTCAAGCGCTGAGCGCGCCGGGAGCCAGAAATCAGAAACCAGCCGGCATCAGGACTCACAGCAGATATCGTCATCCGACTTCTGACTTCCGTTTCCTGACATTCAGATCAGCTTGTAGGTGATGACCGAGCCGTCCGGGCCGACGAGCTGCGACTGCACCAGGCGGCCGCGGGCATCGTACCAGACGTCCTGCGAAAACTTGCCCTTGATGGTGTAGCGGTGCGCCGGGGCAGGCCCGGTCTCCACCGTCACCTGCTCGGAGCCGCCGTCCACGACCGAGATCGGCATGACTTGTCCGGTCTGCGTATCCAGCATCACCGATTGCCGCACCAGCTCCGGGTTCCACAGGCTGCCCGGGATGATGTTCTTGTCGACCTGCGCGGCCTTGCCGTCCGCCTCCACCTCGAGGCTGGCGCCCTTGAGGGCGGCGGTGAGCTTGTGCTGCTTGCCGTTGTCGTCGGTCTCGGAGTTGAGCGCGACGAGCCGCCCGTTCACCCAGCGCTCGGTGGCCGTGTACTGGAACCGGTATGCCGTGACGAACAGGACTTTCACCTCGACGGTGGTCGCGACATTGACCGAGGTTTCCTTGCCGGTGCGCCGCAATTCGACCCTGTGGGTGCCGATCTGCTCGCCCTTGCGCATGATGGCGTACTGAAGGGTCTCGGCCCCGGGCTGCGCCGAGGCGGGCGGCTGCGCTCCGGCGGAGGGCTGGGCGCCGGCAATCGCACACGACAGCAACAATCCGGCGACGGGTGCGGCCATTCTCATGGGGTGCTCCGTGTTTCGTCTCGTGCGAGTTGCGGTGCCGCCAGTCATGCGCGGCATTCGGCTGCCGTGAAACGCGAACGCCGGCTGGCGCGCCGCGCGCCGGCGCATCCTCGGCTCGGGCCGCATCTATAGAACGAAATTGGGCCGACTTTGGGCAAGGCGGCGCTCGGTCGCTCCCCGGCGGCACAGCCGGAAAGCCCTCAACGGAACCGCGCGGATGCGGTAAAAAGGGCCGCCGCACCGGCAGGCTCCCGCGAGCAGGAGGCGCAAATGGAACTGCAGTCGCTTGGCTACGTCGGGCTGCGCGCCCGCAATCTCGAGGATTGGGCGAGCTTCGGCGAAACCTTTCTCGGCATGCAGCTCGTGGAACGCACCCCCTCGGCGCTGCGCCTGCGCATGGACGACCGCAGCCAGCGGCTCCTGGTCGAGGCTGGCACGACCGAGGGGCCGGCTTTTCTCGGCTGGGAGGTCGCGGACGCCGCGGCGCTCGACCGTTTGGCGGCGCGGCTCGAGGTCGCGGGCGTGCGCGTCGAGCGCCTGCCGAAAACGCTCGCCGATGCGCGCCGCGTCGAGGCGCTGATCGCTTTCGTCGATCCCCTCGGCAACCCGCTCGAAGCCTTTCACGGCGCCGAGATCGCGGCCGAGCCGTTCCGGCCCGGCCGCGCCATCTCCGGATTCCGCACCGGGTCGCTCGGCATGGGGCACGTCGTGCTCACGGTCGAGCGCATCGAGGACGTGCTGTGGTTCTATCAGCACGCTCATCTGTGCGGGAAGCGTCACGAAGCATAAAGAGCTTGCAGTCCGGCGGCCGACCGCTATATACGTGCTGAAGAACGGCGTCGTCGGGCGCCAGCGGGAAGCATAGGGAAGCGTTCTACGGCTTCCCCCCGGCTTCCCGGACGGGGGGTTCCGTGGTCAGGCTCGCGCTCATCCTCATCGCGTCGGCGCTGATCGCCGGCGTCATCAGCGAAATATTGGCCGACATCCGGCACCGCGCCCGGTGGCGTCAACGCCAAAAGGTGAACCCATGAAATTGACGAAGGCGATCGTCGCCAAGCTCAAGCTGCCGGAAGGCAAGAGCGAAGTCATCCACTTCGATGACACCCTGCGCCGGTTCGGCATCCGTCTTCGCGCCGGCGGAAGACGCAGCTGGGTCATCCAGTATCGCATCGGCCGCCGGCAGCGTCGTCTCACCCTGGGCGACGCGGCAGTAATGAACGCCGACGCCGCGCGCGAGGAAGCAAAGCGCAAGCTCGCTAAGGTCGATCTCGGCCATGACATCCAGGCCGAGAAGATCGAGGCGAAGGCGCGCCAGCACGTGACGTTCGGCTACGTCGTCAACCTTTACCTCGAGACCTATGCGGCCAGGCGCCGGCCCAAGACCGTCTCAGACACGAAGCGGTACCTCACCAAGCATTTCGCGGTGTTCGCGGACGTTCCGATCGACCGGATCGAGCGCAAGCACGTGTCCGCGCGCGTCCGCGAGATCGCTACCGAGAGCGGCATGACTGCCGCGGCCCGGGCACGTGCCGCGCTCTCGGCTTTATTTAGTTGGGCCATGCGGGAGGGGATCGCCACCAATAATCCGGTGATCGGCACCAATGGCCGCGGCGAGCCGTCCCAACGCAATAGAGTGCTGTCCGCGGACGAGATCGAGCGGATCTGGCGCGCGTGCCGCGACGACGACTACGGCAAGATCCTCAAGCTTCTGATCCTCACCGGACAACGACGGCAAGAAATTGGGGGATTACGGGGTGACGAGATCGATCTCGAGCGCGCCGAGATCCGGCTGCCGCCGGAGCGCACGAAGAACAACCGGCCACACGTGATCCCATTGACGCCACCGGCAATGCAGATCCTGGAGCAGGTGCCGCGCCGCGAGGGCCGCGTGCTGTTGTTCGGCAGTGGGACGGCCGGTTACGGCGGCTGGCACCTCGCCAAGAGGAAGCTCGACGAACGCGTGGCCATAACATCCAGCGAGCGGTTACGGCCGTGGACCGTGCACGACATCCGCCGCACCGTCGCCACCGGAATGGCGGATCTCGGCGTGCAGCCGCACGTGGTCGAAGCGGTGTTGAACCACGTCAGCGGCACCAAGCGCGGCGTCGCCGGCACATACAACAAGAGCAAATACGCAAATGAGGTGAAGCAGGCGTTGGCACTGTGGGCCGACCACGTCGGCGCGCTCGTGGAAGATCGCGAGCGCAAGGTGATCAATATCGGGGGACGCCATGAAGCCACCGCCGAATGAGCTGCAGCTGTTCGTCGAGCTCGATGAGTTCGCGCGGAGACTTGCCGCCGGCAATCCCGAGGCAGCGGAAGCAATCCGGCGCGTGGCAGGACTGAGCGTCTGGAAATTCCTTGAGCAGCGATATCGCTGCAAGACGGCGTCCCCCACCAAGGTTGTTCTGTTTGGCGTCAATAAGACGCTCGTCACCAACGACGCCGGCAAGATCCAATTGCTATTCAACCTCGCGTGCTGCCTCACCACGGGTGTAGCGTCTTTGCCGTCGCGAGCGGAAGCGAAGCGGGGGCGCGACGAGATCCTCGCCAAGGCTACGGACATTGAGCACGACGCCGAAACATATGGGACGCTCGGCGACGCAGAGGCGGAACGTCGGCTTCGTGCCGCGGCCGCAGTGTATAGGCGGGCGGCTGACCGTGGATCAGCCGCCGCAGCCACCATAGGGGTCCAACGCAAAACGCGACGTACAGGGGCGCGGGCTTGCTGCATGGTGCTGAGCGCGGCGTGCCGAAGCTACTTCGGTCATCACCGGGATAAAGAGGTTGCGGCGATCGCCAACGCCGCCCTGGGTCGGCGCAACATTACACAGAATACGGTTGTGAAATGGCGTAATGCAGTTGTGAAACGGCGTAAGCGCAACCGCTCCGTGGTGGCAGTTAAGACCCCCAAAAACACCGCCTTAACTGTCAGTTGAGACGGCTTGTGCAGTGCTACCTGTCGTCCTATGTTGCTTCATGTAAGAACTTCGAAACCCAGGAAGGAGAGCAAGGTGAACTACCCGCAGCCGTTCAGGATCGACGAGGATCGCGTCCTTGATTTCCCGACGGTCGCCGAGCTGCTGGCTGTTTCGCTCGCAACGTTGAAACGCCGGATCGCCGCCGGACACGGGCCGAAGGTGACGAGGCTTTCTGAGCGGCGGCTTGGTATCCGTGCCAGCCATCTACGGGAATGGCTAAACAAGCAGGAGGTTACTGCCGCCTGAAACTGCCGTCTGAAGCGCGAAGCGGGTCGGTGTTTGCACCACCGACCCGCAAAACTAGAAATACCGTCTGTCTGAACGCCACAGTCCTCACCCGCGAAGGAGAAAACCATGACTTTTCCGTATGTAGCAGTTCGTCCGCTCACCCGCAACGATAATTTTTATTTTAAAATTCGGCCCGACGCGGCTTTCCGGCTGCGCGATCCACTCCCCGGCGAGTTCACCGCAGCCGAGCTGGCGCGCCCGAACGCGGGATCGCCAGTCTGCTTCGTGCTGCGACACGGCGTCTTGCTGCGCTGGCGGCTGCCGCCGCGCCAGGCGCGGGAGTCATGAGCACGATCGGCTACAGCGCCACGCCTCGCAACCGCCGGGAGCGCCGTGCCCGGGCTGCGATCGAGCGCAAGCTCGCCGCCCTGCCGCCGGCTGCGCGCGACCTCGCCATGCGGACCGGCCTCGAGATGCAAGAGGCCCTCGAGGATATGAACAAAGCGCGCTTTGCTGATCAGTACGATCAGATCGCCGCCGACGTCGAGCAGGACATCCACGACGACTACCACACGCTCGTCCGGGAGAAGGTAGAGCAGATCCTCGGCAAGACCGACATGGGCCAGCGTTTGCTCGATGCCGAGGGTGACGTCACAGACCTCACGCGGCTGTATCTTGAGACGTGGCTGGCGTGGTTTGCGGACGGAGGATCGCCGCCATCAAATAACGGCGTCACCGCCGTGCAGTGCTTATTGCTCGCCATGCAGGAGTTCCGTGATCAGCTGACGGTGCTGCAGACGCGCGTCAAAAAGCGCGACATCGAATGTTTCGAGCACCCGGAGAAGTTATTCGGTGCGTTGCGCTGGCTGGCCACGACGTACCGCGACGCCAAGATCGGCACCAAACCATGCCCCGACCTCGACGCCTCGTGCCGCACCACGTGCGGCTTCCGATATGCCGGCCACCAGTCAGAGGTGACGATGGGACAGTCGTCTGATTACGAGGTGCGACGCAACGGAAAGACGGTCCAGCTGCGGGAGCACCTAACCCTGGGCGCCAGCCACGACCCTCGCCACACTTGCCGCGTCGCGTTCTTCACCGAGGACGACAAGGTCGTGGTCGGCTTCATCGGCCAGCATCAAACAACCAGACAGTCCAACTAGGAGACCGCCATGGTGCCGCGCACCGGGTGCCGCGCGGAGCAAACACCTCAACCCAACCCCGCACCTGGAAATAACTCACCATGAAACACTCTCAACGCTTCCCGTCCCGCTTCCTCAAAGCCGCCGACCTCAAACCGGAGGGCGCCGTCGCCACCATCGAGCGCGTCGAAATGGAACCCGTCGGCCAGGGCAAGGACCAGAAGACCAAGCCGGTGCTCTACTTCCGCAACGCGTCGAAGGTGTTGGTGCTGAACAACGTCAACGACGAGACCATTGGCAAGGTGCTCGGCAGCGACGACGACAAGGACTGGCGCGGCCAGAAGATCTGCTTGTACCCGAGTACGACGACATTCGGCAAGGAAGTCGTCGACTGCATCCGCGTCCGCGCCGTCGACGACGGCGGCGAGGAGGAGGACGAGAACCCGGCGCCCAGGAAGTCGAGGCCGCCGTCGTCCGAGGACGAGAGCGACATCGACATCGACCTCAACGACGAGATCCCGTTCTGATGATCGGAGGCGCGTGATGCGCTTGTTTGGAGACGAGCGCGCGCAGTTCGATGCGGCGCTGCGCGCGCGAAACCTGGTCCCGCCGAAAGACGTGATCGCGGACGGATCGTTCCACCGCTGCAACGCCCGCGGCACTAACGGCAAAGCCGACGGCAGCTATGTCGTTTACGGCGACGGCACCGTGCCAGCCGGCGGGATCCAGAACTTCAAGGACGGGATCGGCTGGCAGCCTTGGTGCTACCAGCCGCACGGCCGCGACCGCACGCCGGCCGAGGACGCCGAGGCCGCGGCAAAGTCTGAGGAGGCGCGCAAGCGGCGCGACGCCTCGGTGCGGGACGGCCAGGAGCGGGCCGCCGGGAAAGCACGGCGTCTGTGGGACGCCGCGGTGCCGGTGACGACACACCAGTATCTGACGCGAAAGCAGCTTCAGCCGAACGGCGCGCGCGCTTTATATAGCGGCAGCGTCCTCGTCGTCCCGGCGAAGAACGCGGGCGGGACACTCTGCACTCTGCAGTTCATCGACAAGGACGGCCATAAGCGCTTCCTCAAAGGTGGCGAGAAGAAGGGTTGCTACTACGCCATTTCCGGCCACGGCAGCACGGTCTACATCACCGAAGGCTTCGCGACGGCGGCCAGCATTCACGAGATCACTGACTGTACAGCAATTGTCGCGTTCGACGCCGGCAACCTTCAACCCGTCGTCCAAGCGGTGCGGGAGAAATATCCGAACACCGAGATCGTCATCTGCGCGGACGACGACTGGAAGACGAACGGGAACCCTGGATTGGCCAAGGCTCGCGGCGCCGCGCGCGCCGTGAACGCGACGATCGCCGTTCCAGACTTCGGCCAGAACCGGCGCGACAAGGACACCGACTTCAATGATTTGTTCACCTTCATCGGCGCCGGCGCCGTCAAGCGCAGCATCGCCGCGGCCATGGCGGCAGATCAGTGCCTGGCGAAGCAGCTCGAGGCCGACCCGTTCGCCGCCTTGCAGGACGCCGTCGCCGAGGAGCTCGCGGACTACAAGCGGCGCGACCGCAAAGCCTTCGAAGAGCTGCGGCTTCGGCTGCGCAAAGCCGGCGTCCGCTCCGCGGCGCTCGACGAGGTCGTCGAAGACAAGCAACCCGTCGATGACGGCGACGAGCAGCTGCGGCTGAAGCAGGCCGATGTTCTGCTCGGCCTCGTGACCAAGAACGCGAGCGTCGAGTTGTTCCACACCGGTGACCGCACGGCATTTGCCGCCATCCGCATAGACGGTCACCGCGAGATCCATACAGTGAAGGGGTCCGACTTCCGCCGCTGGCTGCGAGACGGGTTCTTCGATCTCAAGCAGAGTTCGCCGTCGAGCGAGGCCATGACGACGTCCGTCGCCACGATCGACGCGATCGCGGTGCGCAAAGGCAAACAGCACGAGGTGCACCTGCGCGTCGCCGAGCTCGACGGGAAGTTCTACCTCGACCTGTGCGACGCCGGCTGGCGCGCCGTCGAGATCGGTGCGGACGGCTGGCGCGTCCTCGCCGAGCCGCCGGTAAGGTTCCGGCGCAAGGCCGGCATGCTGGAATTGCCGACACCGGTTTCTGGCGGTTTGGTGGAACTACTGCGGCCGTTCTTGAACGTCCACGGCGATAATGACTTCGTCTTGCTGGTCGCATTCCTGCTGGCGGCGCTGCAGCCGCGCGCGCCGTATCCGGTGTTGGCTATCGCTGGTTCGCACGGCGGCGGGAAATCCACCGTAGCAGAAATGCTACGGATGCTCGTCGATCCCAGCACCTCGGCGCTGCGGACACTGCCGCGGGAGGATCGAGAGCTATTCATTTCGTCACGAAGCGCGCACATGCTGGCGTTCGACAACCTGTCCAGCCTGCCGCCGTGGACCTCCGACGCGCTGTGTCGGATCGCCGACGGCGCCGGGTTCGCCTGTCGCGCGCTCTTCACTGATGACGACGAGGTTCTTTTCGGTGGTGCGCGGCCAATCGTGCTGAACGGCATCGAGGACGTAATTGTCCGACCGGACCTGGCTGATCGCACGATCATGATCACGCTCGAGGAGATCCCCGAGCAGGATCGTGCGCGCAAGAGCGAACTGTTCGCCTCTTTCCAGGAAGCTCAACCGAAGATCCTCGGTGCGCTGCTCGACGCCATGAGCCTCGGGCTGTCGCGGCTGCCGGACGTTCGGCTCCCTCGGCTACCGCGGCTCGCCGACTTCGCCACCTGGGCGACGGCCTGTGAGACGGCGTGCTTCGAGGACGGGGCGTTCATGGCGGCCTTCGACCGCAACCGGGAGGAGGCCATTCGGACGGTTCTCGAAGCCGATGCCGTTGCGCTGGCGATCCTGCGGTTCATGGAAACACGGGCAGACTGGGAAGGCACGGCCACGGATCTGCTTGGGTGCCTCAACGCAATCGTCGGCGAAGCGGAGATGAGAACGAAGGCATGGCCGAAAGCTGCTCATGTCCTTGCTGGACGACTTCGGCGGACGACCCCATTCCTGCGAAAACGCGGGATCCTGGTCGATATGGGCTACTCGGGTGACCACAAGTGGGAGCGCCGCATCTTCATTTCTCACACAGGCCCATTAAGGGCGAAAGAAGCGTCGGCAGCGTCGGCAGCGTCGGCATCCAATAAACCCAATGGGTTAGATCAGAATGTTGATGTGGATTTTGCCGACGCTTCCTCTGTGGACCCATGCGAAGCGTCGGCGGAAGCGTCGGCGAACACTTCGCCGGAACCCATTGAAAATACAATGGATGGTGACGGTGCCGACGGCGCCGACGGTGCCGACGCTTCGTTCCCTACTCCCTCTCTGGCGGGTGAAAAGGAAAACATCCCGACACCTGACGGCACTCAAACACCACCGACCTGTTCACAGTGCCAGATGGCCGACGGCAAGGCGGCGCTGTTCGAGGACGAGGACGGCGAGCCGGTGTGGCTGCACATGGAGTGCCGCCGCTTCTGGCTCAAAGCGCAGAAGAGCCCATGGCGATGAGCCGCCGCAAGCCACCCACGGGAATGAAGTGGCGAAAGCCAAAAACCACGGAGGCCGAGCAGGTCAGGTGCATGCTCGGCGACGAAGGCCACGTCTGGATCTCGTGGATGGATCATCTGACGTCAGCCGTGAGGGAACGGCTTCGTAACGCCAGCTTCAACATCTGTCCGGCATGCTTGATCGTGGAAGTTGGGCGCAGCCAACCCGACGCCGACTACTTCCGATGCATCGAAGCATGGGAGGACGAAGACCAGAGCCGGATCAGCCTGCCGCGGAAGCGGCGGGACGAACTCAACGACGGCGAAATCCGCAAACGGAGGACCACGAAATGGAAACCAAAGACCTGATCGCCAGGCTCGCCGCGCTCTACCCGGCCGCGTTCTTCCTCGTCGGCGCGGATCGCAAGCCGCTCAAGCTCGGCGTCCACCGCGACCTCGCGGCCGCCAGGGCGCTGTCCTGCCGCGAGCGCAACCTCGCGCTGGCGCTCTACACCGGCTCGCTCGGGTACCTCGGCAACATGCGCGAGGGCGTCCCGCGCATCGGCCTCGACGGCCAGCCGGCCGGCGCCGTCACCGCGGAAGAAGAGCTCGAGGCGGTCGCGCGCGTCCTCAAGATCGAGGCAGAGAACGCCGCCAGGTGGCAGCGCGCCAGGGAGCGGAAGATCAAGCCGCGGCTCAAAACGAGCTTGGTTTCACAACGCTGTGAAACCGACCCCATCAACATCGAGGTCCAGCCCGGGCCGAGAAACGAACCCGTTTCCCCGGCGGAAGTTGCGCCGGCCGTTCCGAAAACGACTACTTCGATCGTAATCGAGCCATCGCCGGCGCCATCCACACCCAAGCGCGTCGGCCTGTCCGGCCTCAAGGCAGCTTGGCACGCGCGCCAGGCCACGAAGGAGGCCGCCGAATGAAGATCCCCATGCTTGTTATTATTTCCCCCGCGTATGAAATGGTCATGGCTCGCTGTGGCGACGATGGCGAATTCGATGTGTGGACTGCTCCTCGGGACCAGCCGTTCGGCTTCACTGCGAGCGAGATCGTTGCCTGCATAAAGCGTCATTTTTCAGATATGGAAATTACATTCGTGCTCGGTCGCCGGGCTGATGAGCTATTTCGTAAACACTACAGGCCAACCTTGTTATGACCCGCGAACCGCTGCCGAACCGTCGTGCATCCGAGACCTTCAACCTCGAGGTCTACGGCCTGCGTTACACCTGCACCGTCTCGCGCTTCAGCGACGGCCGCATCGCCGAGATCTTCCTGTCGACCACCGCAGCGGCTCCCACGCCGACGCCGCGGCACGGGACAGCGCCATCGTCTTCTCGCTGGCCGTACAGCACGGCGCGCCGATCGACGTCATCCGCCGCGCGCTAACGCGGGACAGCCAGGGCAGAGCCAACAGTCCGCTCGGCGAGGCGCTGGATCTGCTCAACGGAGGCAGCACCTGCGCGCGGAGCACGTGGGCCGAGCGGGACCGGCACGCCGGCCGGCCGGCGGAGGCAGCACATGAAGTACGCCGTCCTGCATGGCTTCGATCTGATCTCGGTGTTCGAGGCCGTCGACATCGCCCGCGCCATCGAGGTCAAGCTGGCTCTGCAGCGCGCCTACAATCGCCGCCACAACATCGATGACGCGGTGTTCCACGTCCGGGCGGCCACCGCGCAGGAGGTGGAGGCCGTCAACGAAGACACCGCCGGGTTTGTCGTCCTGAAAAAGAGCTCGTGACATGGCTAAATCCACCCTGAAACCGACTTCCGTCCCTGAAGAGGTGATCGACGAGCTTGCCGCATCCCTGAAGATAGATACCGCCCAGGCGCTCGATCTAGTCATGTTCCTGCAGAACGAGCTTCGCGCTGCATCGACCAAGCGCCGACAGATGCGATGACGACGCCATAGTGCCCAAGGAGCGCAAGCCATGAACGAAACTAATGATACAATTGACGACATCGCCGCCGCCCTTATCGACGCGCGAGCGGAGGGGCGGGCCGATGCATTCAAGGAAGCCATCGAGATCGTCCGCCGCTGGGAAGCACAGTTCACGCGCGACGGCCTATGTGGAGAATCCTGGGAGGCATACCGATACGCAGCAGGCGAGATTGTTGCCGCGCTCAAGGAGCACAAGTCATGAGCAACACGGAATTCCCCCGGCCAAACCTGCCTCCTATGCCGATCCAGGCGATCCAGAAACTGGTAACAAGGTAGTGCCACTTACCCATTTCCCGGTGGTCTGCTGAACCAGGAACAAACTACATCGATCTTGCGACCGACGCCGACACGGTGGAGTGGACGGCCGAGCACGAGATCGATCTGCCGCTCGAGCTCCGCAGCGACGAGGTGCGTTGATGCAAGCTCTGGACCGAGGTCTCGCGGGTCGATCGGCAGACCTCTCACCATTTGCGGACAATGGTGAAGGCCCAACCGATGAAGGCAGAGAGCCCTGCCACTGTCGCGGCGAGTGCCGCCCATCTTGTCCAGTAGATTTGGCTGGTTCGGAAGGCCGTCTCTCGCTCGGCCTTCTGCTGGTCATGCCAATGGAGCCACTCTTCGGCGAAGCCCTTGGCCATGTTGCTTTCGGCGCCAATTGCGATGGAGGCGCGGGACCCTGCGGTGTTCTGAGCCAAGATAGCCCGCACGTTTTCAGCGCCGGTGAGCTCCAGCGCCTCATACCAACGACTAGCCGCGGCGCGATCGCCGCCGTGTCGCTGCAACCCTGCAGCCAAGCCGTCGCCTTTCCCGTGGCTAAACGTAGGCCAGTCGGCTGATCTTCGGCGTCGCGGACGATGAAACAGTTCGGCGTGATTTCGGCAGTCCACGGTGGCGGGAAGTGACGCATTATCGTTAACCATTTATTAAACTTTGAGATGCGTTAGCAAACAAACATAGTTAAAATATTTTGTACTGAGAACTTAGGCATTCTCGGACACGCGCGCTGGGCGCGCGGGCGTTCACGGAGAACGACACATGAAGCGGCTTTTTTTGGCTGCCATCGTTGCGATGGCGGCGAGCGGGCCTGCATGGGCTCAATCATCGACGGCGACGGGGACGGGCGTCGGCATTGCCAGATCGACATCGACGTCGCAGGCGATCTCGGGGCAGGGCGGCACGGCGACGATC
>WNGE01006011.1_pt1 | contig 26319 bp, 14 predicted proteins | sample 5400651 | NCBI WGS metagenome assembly WNGE01 (sample SAMN13153370, study PRJNA577476) | soil metagenome | isolation source: 60 cm soil or saprolite under grassland replicate 2 | place: USA:California | collected 2016-06-15 | reverse complement strand
TCTTGCGGACTCGGGATCGACTTTGTCGAGATATTTAAGCACGCCTTCAATCGACGCGTGCAGGCTGTAAAGATCCATTCCGTAAAAGCCAACGCGTGCCCGTTTTGGATCGACCCTTTTGTTAAACTCGCGCAACCACTCGATGAACTGGAGTACGACCGCATTGCGCCACATCCACGTAGGAAACCGCCGAAAACCGGAAAGCGCTTCATTCGCATTGCTGTCCGTGCCAGCGCCTCGCACATAACGATGAACGCGGGCTGAATCAGGCCAATCAGCCTCAATAGCCAGAATAGAGAAGCCCTTCTCAACGATGAGCCGTTTCGTAATCGCGGCGCGGTCGGAATAAAATTCGTGAGTGCCATGTGTTGCTTCGCCGATCAGGACAAAGCGCGCATCACCGATCAGGTCCAGCAGCGCATCGTAATCGCCTGGGGCGCCCGAAAGTGGCTGGGCGATTTCGCGAACAAGTTCGGGGTCTGTCATTATTGATCCTTCTGCTTGAGTCAGGACGTGTTTTGCGCGGCCTGGCTCAGTAACTCGCGTACGTCTTCGTCGCTGGTCTGCGAGAAATCTTCGTAATACTGGCCAACCGCCTGAAAGAATACAGGCGCGTTCAGGCAGATTGTTTCGTCGGCTTCTTCTGTGAGTTCGCGGCAAGTGTCTGGCGGACCGACCGGCACCGCTACGACAATCTTTGCGGCACCGCGCTGTCGCAGCGCTTTTACTGCTGCTCGCATGGTTGCGCCAGTGGCCAATCCGTCGTCCACCAGAATCACAATCCGGCCTCCCAGCCCGGGTGGTGGACGTCCTTCCCTATAAATTTGTTCGCGCCGTTCCAGCTCGGTTGTCTCCTTCGCGGTCACAGCTTCAATCGCCTCGTGTGCATACGGTATGGAGCGCATGACATCTTCGTTCAAAACGCGCACGCCGCCTGACGCGATTGCGCCGGCAGCAAGTTCTTCAAAACCAGGAACGCCAAGTTTGCGCACGATGAAAACGTCGAGCGGTGCGCGCAGGCGTTTTGCAACCTCGTAAGCAACAGGGACGCCGCCGCGCGGCAAACCGAGCACAATCACGTCGTCGCGTCCCGCATACTTATCGACCTTCTCCGCCAGTTGCCGGCCTGCCTCTTCTCGGTTTGCAAAAGCGCGTTCCATTCGGCGAACCGCGCCGCTTCAAGTTGTGGCTGCAGCGAGCGCGGGAAATAACGACTGCAAGTCGCGAGGAAAACTATGCATTACTTTTTTGATTTCACCACCGCCAACCGCCAGATCGAGAGACAACCGATCGCGCAGAGTCTGTAGAACGACTGTGGCCAAAGGCAGCATGGTGCGCAGTAAATCGTTTGAAGCTCCGACGGCGGTGCACGATGCTCTGAATCACGTGTTTCAATGGAGCTGTGTCAGCTGGTTAGGTCTCCTCATCATCATCGCCTCCCTGAGCGCTGGACAAAGCCGCTCGACAACGAGTTCTCCCATAAATGGGAACTTCAGCGCGACGCCAGCAGACTCCTATGCGGGCTTGGTTGACATTGGCAGCGGCCGCAAGATGTACCTGCAGTGCCGCGGGAGCGGATCGCCCACGGTCGTGTTCGTCTCGGGTCGCAGTGACCGTGCCGATATCTGGAGTTCTGTGACTGATTCCTCCGGCAAACTCAAACCAAGCAGCTCGGCCGTGTATCCCGCGGTTGCCAAGTTCACACGGGTATGTGCGTACGATCGTCCCGGCACGGTTGCCATCACCGGGGAACATGTGGCGGCCAGCCGCTCCTCTTCCGTGCCACAGCCGACGACCGCCGCCAATGGCGTGACTGACCTGCATGCTTTGTTGACCGCAGCGAAAGTTCCGGGTCCCTATCTGCTCGTGGCGCATTCGTGGGGCGGCTTGATCGCGAGGCTCTATGCAGCCTCGTATCCGAACGAGGTATGCGGTCTGGTTCTCGTCGACACGCTCACCGAATTGCTCTATGACGGGCTGACGCCTGAGGAGCAGGCGTGGTGGATCACTCTCAACAGTATCTATTCCCCGGATCTCGATCCGTATCACCAAGAGAAGACAAACTTCCTACCCAGCTTCCAATCATTGCGAACTGCCCCGGAGCTACGCCGCATGCCGGTCGTCATCCTTACCTCGGATCAGCCCTACAATCTGAAGCCGCTGGCCGACCAGGGGAACCTGCCATCCAGCATTCCGGTGAACTTCGGGCCCGTTATCTTCAAAGCCCACGTCGCGGGTCAAAAAATGCTGGCAGAGCGCCTGAATGCCGGGCTCATCCTCGACACACACGCGAGCCACTACGTACACACCGAGCAACCGCAGCGCGTGATCGATTCGATCCGCTACGGGGTTGACAAGGTCCGCAGCGGTGCCCGGTCCGATAGGGATTGAGTTCCTTTACGCCGGGCACAAAGACGCGCTGAGTTTAGCTACCCTTAACTGGGTTCCGGTTCGGATATGGCGGGACCGGAGGCAGATCGTATCGTTTGGTCTTCAATCCTTCTTGTATTTCCTGAAGGGCCCGGTCGAGTTGCTGATCTTCGCCTCTGAATTCTTTCCCGGGATCATTGTCGACGACGATATCGGGATCCACGCCATACCCTTCGATAATCCATTGTTTACCGTCTTTTGAATAGGGCGCGAATTCCGGTTTGAAAAATTGGCCGCCATCGACGAGTGGCAGCGACTGGCGAATGCCAATTACGCCACCCCAGGTGCGTTTGCCGATCAGTTTGCCAAGCCCAAGCGCTTTAAAACGATACGGAAAAATATCGCCATCCGACGCAGAGAATTCGTTGGTTAACGTCACCATTGGGCCAACAAACGTTTGCGGCGGGTCCGTCTGCGGCATGCTGTTGCGCCCCATACCGATCATCACCAGCGCGCGACGCAGTCGTTCGATCACCAGTGGCGAGACAAAACCGCCGCCGTTGCCACGAACATCGACAATGAGCGCGTGCTTACGGATTTGCGGAAAATAAAGCTTCGTGAACTCGTTCAATCCGGCCTGGCTCATGTCCGGAATGTGCAGATAGCCGACTTCGCCTCCGGTTTTCTTGTTCACGTAATCGATATTCTTTTGCACCCAATCGATGTAGTACAGCGGCCCTTCATCGTCAGTGGGCACAACGGTCACGTCGCGCGCGCCGGCATCGGTTGGTTTTGAATTCACGCGCAGAATCACTTGTTTGCCGGCGGTACCGATGAGCGCGTCGTAAAGGTTCGGCAAGTTTGAGACCGGCGTGTTGTTTATCGCGAGAATGTAATCGCCAGGTTTCACATTCACCCCGACGTCCGTCAGCGGCGAGCGTGTATGTTTGTTCCAATTTTCACCGGGTAAAATGCGCTCGATGCGATAGGCGCGCGTGGCGGGGTCGCGCGAAAACTCGGCGCCCAGCAGGCCGAGTTTGATGCGCGGCGTGTCCGGGCGTTCGCCGCCGCCCACGTACGCGTGGCCGTTATTCAATTCAGCAATGAGTTCGCCCAACATGTAGGTGAGATCGTTGCGATGATTCACGAAGGGCAGGAGCGCAGCGTATTTGTCGCGCGCTGCCTTCCAATCGATGCCGTTCATAGTGGGCGAGAAGAAGAAATCGCGCATTTGCCGCCAGCACTCGAAATAGATTTGGCGCCACTCGGCGTGCCGATCTAACTGCATGTCGAGGCCTTCGATCTTGTGCTCGTGATCCTTGGTTTCGAGCTTATCTTTTGGAACATCGATGATGGCGTAGTCTTTTTTGATCTTCACCAGCATTTTTTTCCCGTCGAACGTGATCTGGTAATTGTTCGCATCTCCGAGCACGGTTTCCTTGCGGTCATCGACGTTGTAAACGCAAAGGTGGGATTTCCTGTCTCGCTCGGCGAATAGTCCCTCGTCCTCTTCGCCAACTTCATCAGCAGCAGTCCGGCGCAGATAAAAGATGCGGTTGTCATCCAGCATTCGGATGTTGCGATAGTTTCCGGGCGTGATTTCCAAACCGAGGATGCGATTCTGAATGCCGTCAGTGTCAACTTTCACTACCACTGGCTTCTTTGGCTTTTCCTCTGCTTTTGTTGCGCTTGGGCTTGCCTCCGGCTTTTTTTCTTCAGCTTCCTTGGCCTTTTCCTTTCGTCGTTTTTCCTCAGCCTTGCCGACTTCATCGCTCTTGGGCGCAAGCGGATTTGCGGTGTCCTTCGCGAGAGTGACGAGGTAGACCCGCTCCATATCGCGATAGACATTTGCAAATTCCTCGTCGCCAAAAGTTGGTTTGAAATCACGTGCGGAGCTGAGCAGCAAATATTTTCCGTCGTCGCTGAAGACCGCTTCGCCGGAGCCGTACCAGTTGTCAGTTACGGCGGTCTGCTGTTTATTCGCGACTGAATAAAGGTAAACGCGCGGCATCCCGTTTTCTTCGGGACGCACCCAGGTGATCCACTGACTATCTGGCGACCAGTTATAACTTTCGATCTCGCCGTATTTGTCCTGATCGACAAGTGTCACCGCTTTGCTCGCAACATCGACATAGCGCAATCGTTGCAGTCGATCGCTCCACAGCAGCTTCTTGCTGTCAGGCGACCATTTCGGCGCGTAGTAATAAGTGTCGGCGCTGTTTGTAATCTGCTGCGGTTCGCCTTTGCCGTCTTGTGAACGCACATACAGTTCGTTCTCGCCAGTCACATCCGAGTTGTAGGCGATCCATTTTCCGTCGGGCGACCAAACCGCGTCCCGTTCGTGCGCGCCTGATGTTTTACTCAAATTGCGCGGGGTGCCATTCTTAGCGGGCACGGAAAAAAGATCGCCGCGCGCTATCACGATGGTGCGCTCGCCATCGGGCGCGAGGTTCACCGATTCGAGATGCTTGGACGCGTCAACCAGCGCCGATCGGCCGAGCGCGAAATCTTCCTTGATCTCAATAGGCACAGGCGTGGCTTGGCCTGTGGCAAGATCGTAGCGCCAGATGTATCCCGCTTGCTCGAACACTATCGAGTCTTTGCCGATGGACGGAAACTTGATGTCGAAATCCGTGAAGTGCGTGAGTTGCTTTGTCTCTTTCGTCGCAAGATCGACAACAAACAAGTTCATCCGGTTGTCGCGATCAGAGATGAAATAGATTTTATTGTCAGGTCCCCACATCGGGCAGATGTCCTGCGCGGGATTGTTCGTCAGATTTTCGGTGGCGCCGGTGTTGAAATCGTAAATCCAAATATCGTCTGCCATGCCGCCACGATAATGTTTCCATGTCCGGAACTCCCGGAACACTCTGTTGTAAGCCATTTTCGAGTCGTCTGGCGAAAACGAAACGAATCCGCCGCGCGGCACAGGCAATTGCTGCGCCAATTCCGCATCGAGCCCAACCGCGAATAGTGCGCCGATGAAATCGTTGAATGACTTCATGCGCGAACGAAAAACCACGAGCGGCTTGGTGTTTTCCCAAGCCATCACGATGTTGTTCGGTCCCATGCGGTCGGAAACATCATCGCGGCCGAGAGTCGCCGACGTAGTCAGGCGTTTCGGCGTGCCGCCTTCAGCCGGCATTACATAAACTTCCCTGTTGCCGTCGTACTCTGAGGTGAACGCGATCTGCGTTCCGTCGGGCGAGAAACGCGCAAACGAAGTGTAACCGGGTCCGCTGGTCAGGCGGCGCGCCGTGCCGCCGTCTTTGCCGACCGTGTAAAGCTCGCCTGCGTAACAAAAAACGATCTGTGTTCCATTTGTCGTTGGGAAACGCAACAGGCGCGTTGTGTCGGGTGGCTTTTGTGCGGAAACGGTTCGGACTGAAATCAGGCCGACTACGATCAAACACAAAAGAGCGAAAAACCGAGAGAGTATCTTCATAGGAAAATTGTGAAGCGAGCAAGCTGCCGTTGAACGAACGGGATGCAACTCTGATTTAGTCTCGAAGGCCGCATTCGGAGGTCATAATAGAGACGCCGCCCGACACTGATTTTGTCTGGGCACGGAAGATTTCACAATCAGCAATGAAAAGCGCCAATAGCGCTAGACAGATTTACTTGATAAAGAACGGAGATTCACCATCGCCGACGAACCGAAATTGGCTGGTCCTGCGTCAAGTCTGGCGGAAGGGGTGGGATTCGAACCCACGGTGGGTTTCCCCACGCTCGATTTCGAGTCGAGTGCCTTAAACCGGACTCAGCCACCCTTCCTTTTTGCAACAGTCCAGTGCTGCGCAAACAGCCGCTTAATATTAGTTGCGGCTTGGCCTTTGCAACAGACGAGGCTAAGGGTTCAGGATTCAGGGTTCAGGGCTGCGGCGGCAAATTGACGTCTGAAACCTGAATCCGGAACCCTGAATTCTTTGGATCAAAAAATGTTACAATTTTTAGCTTGCCACCCTTGATCCGGGGGCTGCATATTGTGTGTCCAACTGGACAGCCACGCTATTACTTGTTGTTGACTGGTATTCACAGGTTGTGGGCGCCGTTGTTCACCAGTATTCGCACCTTATTCGAAACAACCTCAACCCTCCCTCACCGCCAATGATTCAACTAAGACCTGGAATTCCGCCCGCCTCGCTGGAACGATCGCCTAAACCAACTGAACACCGCAAGGTCAGGTCCGAGAGGACGAAAAATGCCGGCCTGCATTTCGAGCGCGTATTCAGCGACGCTGCCGTCGCGCCTTTTGATCAAATCGAATGGGGGCGGCGCACCGCGGAAATCAATGATGACAGCGGCAAGGTCATTTTTAAGCAGGAAGACATCGAGGTACCGAAAAGCTGGAGCGCGCTTGCGACCAAAATCGCAGTCTCAAAATATTTCTACGGCGATATCGCGAACGGCACTGATCCATACAAAGGCGGAAGAGAAATGTCGGTGCGGCAACTGATTCATCGAGTCACGCGGACGATCACCGACTGGGGAATTGCGGATGGCTATTTCGCCGATCAAGAAGCTGCGGAAATCTTTTACGACGACCTGACCTGGCTGTGTTTGAACCAGCATGGCGCGTTTAATTCGCCGGTCTGGTTCAATGTGGGTTTGTATCATCAATACGGCGTCGGCAAGGACAGAGGCGCAGGGAATTATTTTTACAATCGTGAGACGAGCAAAGCGCAGCGTGCGCCTTCGCAATACGAGTATCCGCAGGGCAGCGCCTGCTTCATCCAGAGCGTCGGCGATACGATGGAAGACATCATGCGATTGGCCATGAGCGAGGCGATGCTTTTCAAATATGGCAGCGGCACAGGCACCGATCTTTCTTCCTTAAGATCAACGCGAGAAAAATTGAGCGGCGGCGGCAGGCCAAGCGGGCCGCTCTCGTTCCTGAAAGTTTACGATCAGGTAGCGAACGTTGTGAAGAGCGGCGGCAAAACGCGGCGCGCGGCGAAGATGAACACGCTCAAGGATTGGCATCCAGACATCGAAGAGTTCATCGACGCGAAGCAAAAGGAAGAGAAAAAAGCGTGGGCGCTGATCGAACACGGCTATGACGGCAGCTACAACGGCGATGCGTACGGCTCGGTGATGTATCAGAACGAAAACGTCAGCGTGCGCGTAAGCGACGAATTCATGGAGGCGTCGCTGGAGGGTCGTGAGTGGTGGACGCGCCGGGTAACGGACGGCAAGCCCTGTGAACACAAAGACGCGCGAGCGCTCCTGCGCAAGATTGCCGAGGGCACATACATCTGCGGCGATCCCGGAATGCAGTTCGATTCCACCATCCACAAATGGCACACGTGCAAAGGCACCGACCGGCAAAATTCCACGAATCCATGCAGTGAGTACCTCTTCCTCGACAACACTGCCTGCAACCTCGCGTCGCTCAATTTGATGAAGTTCAAGACTCCAGACGGCGATTTTGACGTCGAGCGATTCAAAGCGGCGGTGCGCGTCTTCATCACCGCGCAGGAGATCATTGTCGATAACGCAAGCTATCCGATTAAAGAAATCGCGGAGAATTCCCACATTTTCCGCACACTCGGACTCGGTTATGCAAACCTCGGGTCGCTGATCATGAGTTACGGTTTCGGCTACGACAGTGTACAAGGCCGAGCGCTTTGCGGAGCGATTACCTCGATTATGACCGGCGAAGCCTACGAACAAAGCGCCCGCATGGCGCAAGCGCTCGGACCATTCCCTGGTTATCATGACGCGCGTGCCAGCGGCGTGGCGAAGCCGGTCGCCAAAGACAACGTCGCATCGATGTTGGAAGTAATTAAGCTGCATCGCCAGGCAGTCCGCGAAATTTCCGACGCGACAGAGTTCGCTCATTTGAAAAAAGAAGCTGCAAAAGTTTGGGACAGCGCGGCGGACCTCGGCAAATGCTACGGCTACCGCAACGCGCAAGTAACCGTGCTCGCGCCTACGGGTACGATTAGTTTCCTGATGGATTGCGACACCACGGGAATCGAACCCGACATCGCGCTGGTAAAATACAAACTGCTGGCAGGCGGCGGCATGCTCAAAATTGTCAATCAGACCGTGAAGCCTGCACTCGAAAAACTCGGTTACGATTCTGAGGCGATCGAGCGCATTATTGCTCATATCGATGCGTTCGACACGATCGAGGACGTCACGGATACCGGTGGAACCAAAATCTCATCCGGCCTGAGACCTGAACACTTGCCGATTTTCGATTGCGCGTTCAAGCCGTTCAAAGGCGAGCGGGCGTTGCATTACATGGCGCACCTCAAAATGATGGCTGCCGCGCAGCCATTCCTGAGCGGCGCGATCTCGAAAACTGTTAACATGCCGGAAGGCGCCACTGTGGACGACATCATGAACACGTACGTCGAAGGTTGGCGGCTCGGCGTGAAGTCGATCGCTATTTACCGCGAAGGCTCAAAGCGCTCTGCGCCTTTGAATACGCGCAAGACAAAGGACATGGGCACTGTAGCCGCGGGCGCTGACCGCGGCTTTTCCGACGCCACCGAACCCGATCAACTACAAAACCGGATTCTCGAACTGGAACAAGAACTGGCAACGTTGCGCAGCCGGATCGATCAACCCGTTCGGCATCGCATGCCCGACACGCGCAGTTCCATGACCCACCGGTTCGAGATCGCCGGACATGAGGGTTACATCACTGTCGGGTTGTACGAAGATGGACAGCCGGGTGAGCTTTTCATCACCATGTCAAAGGAAGGCAGCACGATTGGCGGGTTGATGGATACCGTAGGCACGCTCACTTCGATTGCACTCCAATACGGCGTGCCGCTCGAGAGCCTCGTGAAAAAATTCGCCTACCAACGATTTGAGCCGAGCGGCTTCACAAAAAATTCCGACATCCGCCACGCGACAAGCATTACCGATTATGTTTTCCGCTGGTTGGCGTGCCAGTTCATCAAGGGCTACAAGGAAGCGACTTCGCCGAATCGCGCGCAACCGGACCTGCCGCTCAAGGAAATCAGCGATATCGAGAAGAAAGCTGTGAATCGTCCGGTTACCGATTTGGCGCATACGGCCGACAAACAAGTGATTGATCTGATCACAAATCGCGCACCAAGCAATTCCACGGAACACACTGGCAATGGCAATGGCCATGCCGACCGCGTAATGGTGGCACTTGGCAGCATCTTCATGGGAATCACTTGTTCGGTATGCGGCAGCGACAAAGTCATTCGCGCAGGCGCCTGCGGCGTTTGCACTGAATGTGGCACCAGCCAGGGGTGTAGCTGAGGATAAAGCTTCGAATCTCAAGCTCGAACAGCCAAATTTTCAGATTACTGACGCTCCGATTATTAAGGCGTAATTGCTGCGCCTGAATTGGACACGTGGGCGCGCACGGCTACAGTGCGTCGCCACTTTTTGGACAGCTCAACGGCATGAACAAACTCGACGCGCAGCGACAGAAAGAGATTCAACAAGCGGAAGAACTGCTTTTCGCGGGGCCGCAGGCGCTTGGGTTCGCGAAAGGCCTTTTCCAAGGCCATTTCGTAGCGGATTGGGTGATGCCTTATCCGCGCATTCCGGCGGCGCAACAAGCCGAATTGGACGATACGCTCACTGAACTCCGCAAATTTTTGGACGAGCATCTCGATGCTGCGGAGATCGATCGGCAGGCAGATATTCCGCGCAGCGTGATCGAGGGCTTGGGCCGCGTCGGCGTGCTCGGTATGACCGCGCCAAAGGAGTACGGCGGGCGCGGATTTTCGCAAATTGCTAACTGCAAAGTTCTGGAAGAAATCGGGAAGCATTGCGCATCGACGTCGGTTTTCGTAAACGCACATCACTCGATTGGGATTCGCGCATTGCTGCTATTTGGCACACACGAGCAAAAGCAGAAATGGCTTCCAAAATTAGTGACTGGAGAGCAGCTGGGCGCGTTCGCGCTCACCGAAAAAGAAGCCGGATCCGATGCAGCAAACGTGCAGATGCAAGCGCGGCCCAGCGAGGATGGCTCGCACTTTGTTTTGAATGGCGAAAAACGGTACATCACGAACGCGGCGATTGCGCACGAGCTCACCGTGATGGCGCGCACACCAGTGCCGGGGTCGGACAAGACGGCGGTCACGGCATTTCTGGTCACGCCGGACATGCCGGGATTCGAGATGCTTGAGCAGCGAATGCCGAAGATGGGCATCCGTGGCACGGCGACCGGGCGGTTCGCCTTGCGTGACGTCAAAGTTCCGAAGGAAAACGTTCTCGGACCGCTGGGCAAAGGGCTCAAAGTCGCGCTAACGGTGCTCGATTTCGGGCGCACAACCTTCGGCGCGTGTTGTACCGGCGCGGCCAAGACTTGTCTGGAGCTGGCGGTCCAGCACGCAAATACGCGAAAGCAATTCAACAAAACGCTCGGCAATTTTCATTTGGTCAAAAAGAAAATCGCGCGCATTGCTGCAGATGCTTACGCGATGGAAGCGATGACCACCGTCACAGCGTCACTCATCGACCGTGGTCTGGAAGATTACATGCTTGAGACCGCCATGCTGAAGGTCTTCACGACCGAGCGGCTTTGGGAGTGCATCAACGATGTGTTCCAGATTTATGGCGGTTCTGCATACTTTGTCGATCTTCCACTGGAGCGGATGCTGCGCGACGCGCGCATCAACCAGATTGGTGAAGGAGCAAACGAAGTCCTCACCTCATTCATCGCGCTGGTCGGGATGCGCGGTCCCGGGATGGAGTTCAAGGAAATTTACGACACGATGATGAAACCGTCGCGCGATCGGATGACCAAAGCGTGGGCGGCTGGAAAAAGCCGGCTGGGGGCGGCGATTCGCGTCCCTGATGTGCCGGTGCGAAGCGAGCAATTTCGTGCGGACGCGCGGCAGCTGGGCCGGTTGATCTGGCGGTTTAACGTATCGGTCAACCGGGCGCTTATTACGTATCGCGAGCCGATTCTGGACATGCAGCTTCTCCAGGAACGAATCGCGAATGCGGCGATGGACCTCTTCGCCTCGACCTGCGTCCTTAGTCGTCAGGATAGCGAAGTCCAGTTCGGGCATAGGAACGGAGATGCGGCTGCGCCTGATCACTCCGCAGCCGATCTGTTTTTGCGTCAATCGTTTCGCCGGATCCGGCATTCACTCGCGGCGCTCACGGACAATGACGACAGATCGGTGCTTGCGACAGCGGATTCCTGGTTGGCCAAGCCGCGCAGTTAATTTCGAAAGCTTGCGCGAGAATTTATTTCAGAAATGAAAAGTGGACAGCCGCGTTATTTGAACCGGCTGCGCGGAGCCGAAAAAGCATCTGATCGAAAAGGTTGGCGCAACCTGCGGGCGCTAATGCCTTGGCGAAGAAATGCAAGGTAACTCCCGCGCTGCCGAGCGGCAGCGCGCCAGTAGCCGCTAAACCGTCGAGGTTCTATTATCTCCCCGTACGGTGGCCGTAAATGCTCATCGCACTAGCAGTAGTCGGAATCGCTGCGAGCCGGTCGCAAGGCTGCGGGATTGCGGAGCTTCCGGTCACAACAAGGCATATCTTCTTCACGGGTCTGGTGGCAGCCTGTTGTGTTGCCGGTTGCACTACAACGTTCTTGCTTGGATCGGCAGCGAATGCCGATGCGCAAAATGCCAGTGCCAGCACGGCGCTTGCGCATCGGACCGACCAACCGCTTGAGCGACTGAGTCTGCATCCTGTATTCATGATGCGATTGTGATGCCACGCCGAATTCTTTGCAAGCTTATTCATTTTCAGCCACGCCGCCTTCCGCAAGCACCGGTCGAAAGCCAGGATCAATCCGTCCAAAGAAAATGTTCCAAGCGCAGGTTATTAACACGCGCTTTCGCTTCTTCGCTTCGGCTACCTCCCGCTGCAGCTAGCTTATCATAGATAGCCGCCGCAGATTCCCACTTTGAATCCTCCTCTAGTAATCGAGCTGCGTTAAATCCAGCTTTGTAGTACCAAAACAGGTCACGCCGTTGATCGGGGCGCGCCTCCTCCTCCAATATCTTGTAAAACGTCGCAAGGGCGGCGGCTCGATCACTTTTCTTTTCCAAGCATAAGCCTTTTTTGAACAGTGCCTGGTTTCGCCATTCAGTCGGCGCGTCCTTTTCAGAGGCTAATTGGTCGTAGGTTTCAATTGCGCGCTGGTAACCGTTCGGGTCGCTTGCGCCCGCCTCGAAGAAAATGTCGCCTTTCGCGCAGAGCGCCTCGCGCTTCTCCGGTAGAGCAGCGTCGCTTTTTAATACCTCATCGTACAAGGCGAGAGCATCTTTCGATTTGCCGAGCTTGCGCTCGATCAGGGCCTGTTCGTTGCGAGCGGTCCACCGCAGCGGGCCGCTTTTCTGCACGACCTGATCAAAAAGAACAATTGCGCGGTCCAGTGAATGCTCGCCCATGCTCGACATGGCCGATTCTGCCGCGAAAAAAACTGCTCTTTCTGCGAGAGAGTCGTCGGGATTCTGTTGGGCGATAATTTCGAACTCGGTTTGCGCGTTTGCAAAATCCTGCCGGCGGTAATAAAGCTCGGCCAATTTCAGTCGAACTTCCGGAGCAAACGGTGATTGGCTATGCTGCTCCAAAAATTTCTTGGCAAGCGCAATGACTTTCGCCTCGTTTCCGCCAGCTGATTCCTCCACCCAGATATTGAGATAGTCGGCGCGCTCGGCTGCCGCGGCGGTTGGCTTCGACTCAGCTGCACGAGTCAGATTCTTTCGCGCTTCATCAATCCGCGGCGGTGAGGAATGAAAGGCTACCTCGGCCAGACCAACCCAGGCTTCCGACACGCGCGGACTTTTAGGAAAATCTCGAATGAACTGTTGCAACGAGGCCGCCGCTTTTTTATCGCCTTTCGATGCCTGCAGCAAAGCTTCTTCCAATCGTAGATTGGCGCGTGCCTCTTCGTCGCCCCCTTGCGTATCCAGCTCTGTGTAATCAGCCAGGAACCGAGTGTGATTCCCAACTTGTAGCCAACCGCTGGATGCATTAAACAGCGCAGCTTTTGTCCAGGGCGAATTGGAATGCGCGATTTGTTCAAAAGCCGCGGTCGCCGTGTCAAATCGCTTCGCCAGATAATTCACTTGAGCGACCAAGAAATTGATCCGGGCCAGCAAAGCCGGCTCTGGATGCAGCAGAACCGCATCATTCAAAATCGCGATCGCCTCATCGAAATCCGAGCAAGATACCATCGCGCAAATGTTCGCCGTGGCTCTTCCGGCCTACGTACCCATTTCTCCAGTTCGTTCCGCGACGGCTTGTGCTCCGCGCGATACAAAGAATCCAATTTTTCGAAAAGAAGAGGGAGATCTGGATCTGAAGCATGACGGTCGATAAATTGTTCGATCGCGTCATCTCCAGATTCCGGCGTCTTTAGCTGCAGATGTGCATCGGCTATGCCGAAGAGGGCCGCGATCAGCGTGGCATGAGGTGATCCCTCCGGCCTTTTCAGGAGCGCCTGGAACATGCCGATTGCCCTCTCGGGTCGCTGCAAGATCAGTTCCAGCCGCCCGCGTAACACCCGCCGCTCTCTTCGTTCCACCACCAGTGTTGGCCGCATTTCTGCCAACAGGCTCTGTGCATTAGGAGCATCGGCCAGTTCAATGTACAGTTCGGCTGCTCGTAACTGCGCTCGGGTAGCCCATTCTTTGTCATGGAACAGAAGGTCAAGCTTTTTCAAAGCTTCTTGCCGCTTTCCTAACGCGCGCAGCATCTCCGCTGTGCCAAATACCGCTGCTTCATGAAAGCGCGAGCCGCGATCGTTCGCCACTTCCTCATACAACGGGAGCGCGTCAGCCCATCGGTTCAGACCGGCCAGGGCTTGGGCTCGCCAGAATTTGGCCCATGGCAGTTCGCGCAATCGGGCCTCTGCCAATAAAACGAGAGTCGCCTCCGGCTCTTTTGCAGCGATTTGTGCTTCGGCAAGTTTCTCGGCGACAAGGCGCCAGTCGGTGTCGGGCAGATCTTTGTTTAGCAATGCCTGCAACCGCGCTACTGCTACCTCCGGCACGCCCTCAGTAAGCGGCAGGCTTGCTTGGGCAATCTCAGTGGAAATGTCCGCGCGGGCGAATTGCGCGAGTACGCCCAGCAGACAGATGAGTCCTATTTTTGTTAGACTCATTTTTTCTCTAGCATTGGTTGCAAATATCGCCCCGTATGACTGTCGGCAAGGGTTGCGATCTTCTCCGGCGGACCGGCTCCGACGAGGTCGCCGCCACGTTCGCCGCCTTCAGGCCCCAAATCGATGATCCAATCGGCGCACTTGATCATCTCCAGGTTGTGTTCAATCACAATTACCGTATTGCCCGCATTGCGCAGCTTCATCAGCACTTGCAGCAATTTCTCAATGTCGGCGAAATGCAATCCGGTTGTCGGCTCATCGAGAATGTAAAAAGTCCGTCCGGTTGCCTTTTTCGCAAGCTCGGTGGCGAGTTTTACCCGCTGCGCTTCGCCGCCGGAGAGGGTTGTTCCGGCCTGGCCAAGTCGTAGATAACCAAGACCTACGTCGAGCAATGAATTCAGCTTTTCCGAAATGCTGGGCACGTTTCGGAAAAAGCGCGCTGCCTCATCCACCGTCAGATCGAGAACATCGGCAATGTTTTTGCCTTTGTAAGTGATCTCCAGTGTCTCGCGGTTGTACCGCTTGCCATGGCACACTTCGCATTCGACGTACACATCCGGCAGAAAGTGCATCTCAATCTTAATTAATCCGTCGCCTTCGCAGTTTTCGCAGCGGCCTCCTTTGACATTGAAACTGAAACGCCCCGCGTCGTAGCCGCGCACCCGCGCCGTGGGCAGTTGGCTGAACAGTTCGCGGATCGGTGTGAATGCACCCGTGTAGGTGACCGGGTTTGAGCGCGGTGTTCGGCCAATGGCGCTCTGGTCAATCACGATGGCCTTGTCTATCTGTTCAACGCCACGAATCGCCCGATGCGCGCCCGGTTTTTCCTTCGCGTTGTAAAACCGCCGAAACAGCGCACGTCGCAGGATGTCGTCGACAAGCGTGGATTTGCCGCTGCCGGAGACACCGGTGACGCAAGTCAAACAGCCGAGTGGAAAAGACACCGTAACGCCTTTCAAGTTGTTCTCCGTTGCGCCGACCAGCGTTAGCCAACCTTCCGACTGGTTGCCGGGTCGCGGTTTAACGCGCTGTCTCGGCACTGGGATTCGCGCCCGGCCGGAGAGATAATCGCCAGTCAAAGAATTCTTCGCGCGCAGGATGTCGTTGAGTTTTCCCTGCGCGACGATTTCACCGCCGCGCGGGCCTGCCCCGGGGCCAAGGTCGATAATGTGGTCGGCCGCTCGGATTGTTTCTTCATCGTGCTCAACTACGATCACGGAATTTCCCAGATCACGCAGGCGGCGCAGCGTGTCCAGCAACCGTCCATTGTCGCGTTGGTGCAATCCAATGCTTGGTTCATCCAAAATGTAAAGCACGCCCGCAAGACCGGAGCCGATTTGTGTGGCCAATCGAATTCGCTGTGCTTCGCCCCCAGAGAGCGTTCCGCTCTGGCGATCGAGTGTGAGATAACCGAGCCCGACTTCGACGAGGAATTGCAGGCGCGATTGAATTTCACGAACTACGTCAGTGACGATAACTTGCTGTTGCGCGGTCAGGTCGAGAGTTGCGATAAAACGGGCCGCCGCCTCGATCGTCAGTTCACTAAACTGGTGAATGTTCAGTTCGCGTGCGTTCTGATCTTTTATCGTAACGCCAAGAATTTCCGGCTTTAGCCTCGCTCCATTACAGACCTTGCATGGCTCGCGTGTCATGAATGAGCGAATACGGTTACGAGTAAATTCGCTTTGCGTTTGCTCATAAAGGCGCTGCATCTGCGGCACCAGTCCCTCGAACGGTTTCGCGACCTTGCGTTCCCCGTTGCCGCTGAAGTTCATTTCAATCGGCGTGCCATTAGTGCCAAAGTAAAGCGCGCGTTTAAATTCCTCTGGCAAATCGCTGAAAGGAACATCTTCATCGACGTGAAAATGTTTCACCAGCGCCTTTTGCAGATGCCGGTAGTATGCTTGCATCCGCTTTGTCCCGCGTCGCCAAGGCGTGATTGCCCCTTCGGCCAGCGTTCTGCCAGGATCGGAGATCATCAGATCTGGATCGCAGACCAATTGCGTGCCGAGGCCATGACAAGCCGGGCATGCTCCCAGATGACTGTTAAAAGAAAAATGTCTGGGAGTTAAGTCGCCTAAGGTAAATCCCGTCTCCGCGTTTCCATAATCGGTGGAATAGCGCAGTTCTCGCCACTGCTCTGGTTCGATGTTGGATGTTGGATGTTGGGCGTTCGCTGTTTTCTGTGTCGATCGCAATATCGATACGCTGTTGCCGCCCAATTTGAGGGCAGTCTCAATTGAATCCGTCAGACGCACGCGAATTCCGTCGCGAATGATTAACCGATCAACGACCGCCTCAATCGTATGCCGCCTGTTCTTATTGAGTCGGATCGGCTCGGGCCGATCCAGCTCAATAAGCTGACCGTCAATCCGCGCGCGAACGAATCCTTCGCGCTTGAGCTTTTCGATTACATCCCGGAATTCTCCCGGTTGACTTTCGATCAGCGGCGCCAGCGCAACGATTTTGGACCCTGCCTCGTACGCAAGAATCTGATCGACAATCTGCTGGGGCGTTTGTCGGCTCAGACGCCGCCCAGTCAGGGGATCGTGCGGCTGACCGACAGCAGAAAAGAGAAGCCGGAGATAATCGTAAATTTCAGTAGTGGTGGCGATTGTCGACCTTGGATTGGCCCCGGCGCTGCGTTGCTCGATGGCAATGGCAGGAGACAGCCCCTGGATAAAATCGACATTTGGCTTTTCCATTTGATCGAGGAATTGCCGCGCGTAAGCCGAAAGGCTTTCGACGTATCGGCGTTGCCCTTCGGCATAAAGAGTGTCGAAAGCCAGTGAGGATTTCCCGGAGCCGCTTAGCCCCGTCATGACGACCAGCTTTTCCCGTGGAATCTCCACATGGAGGTTCTTGAGATTGTGCTGGCGGGCACCACTAATCTTGATGACTTGCGCAGGCATTCTGACGAGGGATGTCGAACCTATCAGTCAAGCACAGCCGTTCCTTTTCTCCAGCGAAATTGCGATATCTAGAGTACACCAGCGTGTCTGGCCCAGCGAAGCTCCGCCGGGGTTGCAAAGATCAAAATCTCAATCGTAATCCCCTGTCAATGAAAACGGCACGATGAGAAATTAGTCGGTAAGTGAGGAAGTCAGCGGTTGTTGCATTGATCGTTGCGTATGCATACCGCCCCGCCCGTATCCAGTGCGTAACTTGCGCGCAATGACGATTATTCTGGCCATGTACTGCTGTTGGCTCGTGTTTGGTAGGGCTACTGTCCTCACTTCCTGAACGTCAGTAAATCCAATTAGTTCGAGGTTCTTTTTCAGGACCGGTGTGCTCAGCGCCCAAAAATTAGTCTCGTCATTGTTCTGTCCGTACATGAAATAACAGATGCTGGGATCCTGAGGGTGATCATAGACCTGAGTTTCGAGCGCGAGGTAACCGCCTAGTTTGAGGTTCTCAAAACTTCGCCAAAGGGAAAGCAAAGGGTTCGGCAGATGATAGAGCGTGCCGAAATGAAGTACGACATCGAACTCACCGGGACGGCTGAATATTTCCGCGCTGGCCAGTTCAAACTCACATGACACGCCTGCTAACGCAGCAAGAAAACGTGCGGCCTGGATATGGCGGCGAATGACGTCGATGCCAACGGCCGAAAATTGGTAGTTCAACGCAGCATTGATTGAGTTGTAACCAGCATTGCATCCGACGTCCAGCAAACGGCCGCCTGCGAGTTCCGCGAACGGGATCACCGCTGCGGCCTGCCGAAATTTGCTCAGAGGCGATTCGGAAAATGGCGCGCGGCGGACGCAGTCCAGTGTCGAAACGCCGTTATCGAAGTCCACTCGATGACTCCACGGTTCCCAAAGCCGCAGTTTTTCCCTTAACGCGTCGGGCGAGAGTGGCGTGTGCAGCGTGAGAAAATCGTCTTCCATTGCAACGCGCTAGGGGCTGGCGTAGGAATACTCAAGCACAACGATTGTTTTCCTCCAGCAAAACGGTGTTACTTGAATGAGATCTGCGATTAAGGTGGAACCGGCAATGGCAGTTGTGGACGTCGTGCCGAACGAGCGGGAGACCAGCAGAGATGTGTGGGGACCAGCCGCGCTTGAGGAAAGGCGCGAGCGAACACGTGATCATCTGGCGAAAATCGCCGCTCGTCGCGAGATTTGGATCAACCGCAACAAGTACTATTATGAACTCCTCAACCGGCTGTTCCGTTTCCTGGTAGAACCGGAGAAAAAGGTCCTGTCGGTTCGCTGCGACACCGGCAACCTCTTGGCCGTTGTCCGGCCAAGTAGTGGCAAAGGTATCGAGATCTGCAATGAGATCGTGGATATCGCAAAGCAACGAAATCCATCCTTCGAATTCGCGGTCGCCTTTCCAGACAAGCAGGAGTTCCAGCAGGCTTTCAACCCGGACGAGAAATTCGATTACATTTTCTTCAACGATATCGGCGATACCGTAGATGTGCTTCAAGCGCTGCGAAATTTGAGGCCACTTTGCCAAAGGCATACGCGCGTGTTGATAACAACTTACAACCACCTTTGGGAACCGTTCGTTACCTTTGCCGAATGGATCGGGATGAAGGTGCCACGCACCGAGCAGAACTGGCTTTCCACTAGCGATATCCAAAACTTGTTGAAGCTCGCCGGCTTTGAAGCTCTCGAGACGCATCGAATCGTGCTTTTGCCAAAGTATCTGCCGTTGCTTTCTGGTTTTCTTAACCGTTTCTGTGCGCGCCTGCCACTTTTTAGCAAACTCTGCATGACACAGGTGGTCGTCGCGCGAATGCTGCCGACGCCGGTTTTGCGCGAAAAGCTTGCGGTGTCAGTGGTCATTCCATGCAAAAACGAGAAAGGAAACGTGGAGGACGCCGTTCGCCGAATTCCAGCCTTGGCGGGGCGAACAGAGTTAATTTTTTGTGATGACCAATCAACTGACGGAACCGCTGAAGAAGTCTTGCGAGTGCAGTCGCTTTACCCGGAAAAGAATATTCGTCTTGAGCACGGACCGGGAATTTGCAAGTCGCGAAACGTCTGGACAGGTTTTGACTCTGCGACAGGAGACATCTTGATAATCCTCGACGCCGATCTCACGACGATTCCCGAGGAGCTGGCTTACTTCGTCGATGTCATGGTTTCGGGGCAGTCAGAGTTTGTTAACGGATCGCGCCTCGTCTATCCCGTGCCAAAAGGAGCGATGAACGGAGCAAACATGCTGGGTAACAAATTTTTCAGCGTTGCTTTCACCTATCTGCTGGGACAACGGGTCAAGGACACCCTATGCGGCACGAAAGTCCTCTGGAGAAACGATTGGGAGCGGATTAAGCCAACGCTCGGCAGCTGGGGGATCGAGGATCGCTGGGGCGACTATGAACTGTTATTTGGCGCTGCAAAGCTCAACCTCAAAATTCTGGATTTGCCTGTTCACTACCAGGAACGCATCTATGGTTCCACAAAGATGACCAAGGTGTTTCGCAACGGACTTGTCATGCTGAAGATGTGCTGGCACGGCTTCTTGAAACTAAAGCTCGGATATTAGGACCTGTTAGCTCTTCGGATGGTCGGACACGACGAAGGTGCGTCAATTTCTAACTCACATTACCTGACATTTTTCTAGTGCAAGATCGCGTTGCAAAAGAAATTCAACACGGCCGGTTCTTGGCCGAACATGGGGCGGGGGAGATTTGGAATTGGGAGAGCGCGGCCGGCAAACTGCGCTGGGCCCGGCGGGTAAAGATGTTAAGCAAGCACCTTGCCCCGGGAATGAGTGTGCTTGAATTAGGATGCGGCACTGGCTATTTCACTCGGGAATTGGCGCGCACAGGAGCGGAGATCGTCGCGATTGACGTCTCACCTGAGCTTCTGGAAATCGCGAAGGCGAATTGTGCTGCGCCAAACGTTCGTTACGAAATCCAGAACGCCTATGAATTGAGCTACCGTGATGACGTCTTTGATTCCGTGGTGGGCAGCTCGGTTTTGCATCACCTCGAGGTCGAAGCGGCATTGCGCGAAATCTTCCGGGTGTTGAAGCCCGGCGGCGCAATTTACTTTACAGAGCCAAACATGCTGAACCCTCAGATCGCGGTACAGAAGAATGTGCCCTGGGTTAAACGCAAGCTTGGCGACTCTCCCGATGAGACCGCATTCTTTCGGTGGCCGCTCTGGCGACTGCTGGAGGAAACAGGATATCAAGACATTCGAATCGAGCCGTTTGATTTTCTCCACCCCAAAACACCCGTGGCTTTTGTTAGCCGGTTGGACTCGCTGGGCCGATTCCTCGAAAGCGTGCCAGTGGTCTCGGAATTTGCCGGCTCACTTTACATCCGGGCACTCAAATGAGTCAGTCGACGACAATTCTCGAGAGCGAGGAGGCGAAAGATCGTGCCGCAACACTGCGCAACCGGGCGCGACTCGGCGCCAATCAAAATCTTCTTTTCTGGTATCGCGAGCTTTACCGTGATCAGTTCAAGGACTTTCCCAATCCGGCAGCGCTTTCGATATTGGAAATAGGAAGCGGCACTTCGCCGCTGAAACAGTTTCTCCCAAGCGTCATTACGAGTGACGTGCTTGATCTGGACTACCTCGACCTTGTGTTTGACTGCCACCAAATCGACAAGTTGGACGCGATTGCGGACAATAGCCTTGATGTTATTACGCTTACTAATGTGTTGCATCACCTCAAGAGCCCGATTGAATTTCTGAACCGCGCCGCCAGCAAGTTAAAAGCCGGCGGCAAAGTCATCGCGACTGAGCCTTACTTTTCAGTCGTATCTACTTTGATCTTCAAATATCTGCATCATGAACCGGTCGAGTTCAGGATTTCCGAGCCGGAACTCCGCTATGTGCAGGGACCATTGGGATCCGCGAACATCGCATTGCCGTGGTTAATTTTTTTTCGAAACCGCGAGTGGCTGCAAGGCTTGACTACTAACTTCGATTTTACGAATTGTTCCACTAGGCCTTTCAGCGCTCTATCGTACATGGCTACTGGTGGAATATCGCGTAGGTTACCAGTTCCGCGTTTTCTTTATCGCATGTTATTTTCTGTAGACCTCGCCCTTAGTCGCCGCTTTCCGAACTTCTGCGCAGCTTTCTTTACGGCGACTCTCACACGACGGTAACTGGGGCACCGCAGTTTCCCTCATTGCTAGTCCTTCTTTCTGAGCAAGACGAAACGGCCGCGACGATCAATGACTTTGTAGTCATCCATTCGGATCCCAGAGTTTGGGTTTATTGTGTCTGCGCTGATCCTGTAAGGAACATAATTGTCGGCACTGTCGCCAAGAATCCAAATGGGCGCAGGCCGGCCCTGCAGTCGGTCGAGCCAGAAGAGGTTTCGATCGTGCGCGTAACGGAACAGCCAGGTCGAGGCAATAACAGGTTCCTCCGGCTTGCCCTCACGGCGGTAACGCGTGAACACTGCATCTGCTTGTTCTCGCTCCTGCTTGGAATAAAAGGTGGCGGGACGAAGGAGGTATGCCGAGCACGCCCACGGCACAAGCGAGAGTTGCGCAGACTCGGAAAATGCTGCGATTGCAATTGCAGTCGTAAGCACTGCTGTCCGCGTTGATTTGCTGCAGTACTGTGCAGCGCGCGCAATCGCAGCAAAGCCTATCAGCGTGGTACACCAAAGCAGTGCCTCGGTTGAAAAAAATCGTGGCGCCCACAGCAGGTCGTTTCGACCCACGAGCCATGCGACCACGGTTGTGACGACACCAACAACCAAGTAGTACGGACGCAACAAGATTGTCCCCAAGCTGCCTACGATCATGATCCACAGCCATCGACGCACAACGCTGCTACCAAGCCAATGAGTAATGTTGGAGGCGACAAAGACGAAAAGCGCTCCGGGACTGGATAAGGTTCCAGGCCTGACCATACCAAGGCGATCAACCGAATGATGAGCGTACATTGTTGCCGGCTGTGACCAGGAAATCGCGAGTAAGAGGGGGATCGCGGAAATGGACAAGAGAAGTGTGATCGCTGCCGGCGAGTTAAACCGGCAGCGCGGGCGTTTGCCTGCTGAGGAAATCCATGTCTCAACGCCTGCCACGATGGCCACCATAGCCGCCGCAATTGGCGCATCCTCCTTCACGCTAATGACGGCTAGTGCTGTAATAATTGACGGGATAATCCGCTGCCGAAGTAGGAAATAGAACAGAACTAAACATAACGCCGGCGCAAGAATCTCGACTTGAAATCCGAAGCCGGGATGTTGATAGAACTCAACCGAAAACGGTGAGGTGAGAAGTACCCCGGCTGCGATTACTGCAACGCGTCCTTCAACCGCCAGAAGACGCAGGATACGCGTTGCCCAGAAGTATGCCGCTCCTACCGACGCGCCGAGCACGAATAGCAAACCGGGAGCGCCGAACGGCTTTGCTATAAACCCGAGCGGCAGAACCAGAAAATAGGTGTGAATTGCAAGGTAATTGCCATAGCAGTTGTCCTGAAGCAATCCGCGACCCTCAAGCCAGCCTCGAGCAAGCTGAACATGCACGAAGAGGTCAGATGTATAGCCAAGACCGTAGAATGTCTTAAGTTTAAGCGCGAACACCCAAACGGCAATGAACACAGCTAGCCCGAGAGCCATGGAATCCCATCGATCCCAGCGCACCTCCACGTCCACCTTTGACGTAAACAGCTCTCTCCATCGAAGCCGCATTTGGGCGAACGTATGGTTTCTCGATACGTTTTCCAATGTTATAGTGCAATCAAGTGCGTTCATTTCCCATGAGACATCGGATTGAATTCCTTGATCTTACAGCAGCTGCGTTCAAGTCCGGCGTCCAAATGATCGGGGCTGGATCTTCTCGCCCAGCACTAACTTCGGCTCTGGAGCTGTCATCGGCGGGGAGCAACCGTTGCACATTTGTCTGAGACGCTCCTGATGTCGTTAGTCTCGTTTATTCGCGGAATTGGCAACCAGGTTTACCACCACGCCTTTCCAATTTACGTAGTGTGTTATCGTGCTTTCAAAGCCTATACTGACCGTGCGGAGCGACAGGTTTTGAAGAGTACCCTAGCCGAAGGTTCCATCGTGGTGGACGTGGGCGCAAACATTGGTACTTATTCGCAGTTTCTTTCCCGCTGTGTTGGTTCGACCGGTGTCGTTCATTCATTCGAGCCTTCGCCGGAAAATTTTAGGCGGTTACAATCCGCTACACGTACGCTCGCGAATGTCCACTTGTGTCAAGCTGCGGTCGGACAAAGCAGCGGGAAGTTCAAACTCTACCTTTCCAACAAGCTGAACGTCGATCATCGAACATATTCGACCGAGGCGGAATCCCGCCAATCCGTGCCGGTCGACATCGTGGCACTGGACGATTATTTCAAGCCCGGCGAGCGCGTCGATTTAATTAAGATGGACGTTCAAGGGTATGAGCTTCAGGCTTTACGTGGTGCCAACCGCGTACTCGCCGACAATCCAAGTGCAAAATTGCTCCTGGAATTGTGGCCCTACGGCTTGAAACAGGCCGGCGTGAGCTGGCTTGAACTGCTCGACCTTCTGCAGAGTAAGAATATGTCTTTGTTCCAAATAACCACCAACGGACTTACGCCTTTCCGCGCCAATTCGGTTGGTCAGGGCGCTGATTGGTATATTAGCCTGTTCGCGTCGCGCAGCTAATGGTCGATCCCGAATGAGATGTCTGTGGCTGCGATTTGGTGGCCGCTTGCGTTTGCGTAAGACACAAGACCGATGTTGTTCTCCGTCGATGCGAGCCACTGCGCTACGAGTAATGCAGGTGAAATTTTCTGCCTATGAGGCTATGAAGCCATGAGTGCTCGCATTTCTCTTCAGAGCTTACTTGCCGGATGGGCGATGCAAAGTCGCCGATACCTTTTGGGACTCGCACTATTCATGTTGCTTTCGCTTCCTTCGTTATGGCTTCTGACGCATCCTGTCGGTTGGATAGGTGCTTTGGAGGCGATGGCGTTGGGTACGGCGGTACCGCTGATTGTGTTCGCGGCAATAGGCACCCTGCGGCTGTTGTGGACAGATGATGCTGTGTGGGGCATCGAGTGCGCGGGCATAACGTTATGTTTCGTGTGCGTTCAGGCTTACATTTTTAACACACTACAACATCCCGAAGACCGCCTTACCCTCGTTGGTGGTTTGTTGCCAAATTCCGATCCATCTATGTTTCTGTCGCTGGCCAATCAGTGGCTCGACGGAATTCGGCCAAAATTCACCAGCAGAGAGTTCTTCCCATGTTTGCTAAGTACGATGCTGTGGATCTGCCAGCGCGACCTCAAGATGATCGTATCGATCTTTACTCTTACCAGCGGCGTAGTGACGTTTTTAGCCTGGCATCAGGTACGAATAACATTCAACTGGATCGGCGCGACTCTGTTTGCGACGCTAGTGTTCTTTTTCTATCGGAGTCAGGTGGTCGGTCTGTTGCGTACGGAACAACTTGGACTCTGGTTTGCACTGCTCGCTTTGGCTTTGATGCTGCAGGGTCTACGCGAGAAACGTGAAGGCTTGTGGTGTACAGGATTGTTCAGTCTTGTGATGGGTCTGAACACTCGTACCGGCCCTTACATAATGGTTCCATTGTTAGTCTTGTACAGTGGTTGGCTTTTCCGACGCGGTCGTTGGGGCTGGCGTAGCGTTATGTCGGCTGCCATTGTGGCCCTGACCGGCATGCTTGTGCACTTGTTATGCTATTCGATCTTTTTTGCGCCTCCGCGCGCGCCTTCGAATTTTTGGATTTGCTTTTACGGTATGCTAAAAGGCGGCACTTGGGTCACTGCACTGAATGAGGTAGGGCATAACTACGGTCTTGCTCGGGAAAAAGCACTGGCGTTGCTGAGGGCGAGACCGTGGCTTCTTTTTGAAGGATTTTTCAGGGCGTGTCGTTTTGTATGGGGCGCCAATACGTTTTATACGGTTCTACCCAGTGCGGAAACGTTCCGCTCATGCATGAAATGGCTGACCTTGATAGGAGCAATACTTCCGTTGAGCTGGTCTGTGGTCCAGAAAACGCGAGCCGAACTAGAATGGTTTGTGTTAGTGGTCCTGCTAGGCGCAATATTTTCACTGCCTTTCGCGCCGCCATGGGATGGCGGACGGCGCGTATATGCAGTGGCGTTGCCGTTCAGCTATTTGTCGCCGGTGATGCTGACGACGTGGGGCTGGCTGAGGTTACGCAGTGCCTGGAGCAAGTCGGGCCGTCTCCCCGCATGCCCCGGCTTTACGAGATCTGCGGATGTCCCATTGATACTGACCACGCAAGCAGCAGTCTTAATGTTGCTCGTCTTGTCTACCGCTGTCCCGCTGTGTCTGATGCTTACACACCGCCACGTAAACAGAGGATGGAGTCCGACATTTTGTGCTCCGTTGCCAGCGGGTTGCCCGGCGAACGATTTACCGGCCGGTTATCAGATTCACTTGATCTCCGATGCCCGCCGCACATTCGTACCCTGGATACGAATTTCGGATTTTCGCAGGACTATCAGTGCCCACTGGGACGCGGTCCTGGCGCCTTGGGTGGTGGATTTGTTCAAAGATTTGCCAGAAGGCACAACGATCGCAGCAGCATGTCATAGCCAATTCTTCGTAATTGAGACTGACAAAGCGCAAACAAACAGGTTATCGCAACGGCATCCGATCTTGAAGCCTTGGCATCGCGTCATTTATGACAACGACTTTCCCTTATCACCTTACTCGCGGCAGATACTGAGCCAACCCGAACCGCCACCCGCTGCACGGAAGTGATTTGTTGTGGTGGCGGCCGTGCATAATTTGGATGGCGTGGCTTAGCGGTGTGAGATTCTCGCGTAGACAAGAGGGTTCCTTAGCTACCGGGTAAGAGCAAAACCAGGCCTCCGGCTTCCAGAACGCGATGCCAACTCGGATCAATCGATTGAAGCACCGTCAACACCCGCTGGCTTTCAGCTTCGGGAGCGGCC
>WNGE01002391.1_pt1 | contig 26344 bp, 24 predicted proteins | sample 5400651 | NCBI WGS metagenome assembly WNGE01 (sample SAMN13153370, study PRJNA577476) | soil metagenome | isolation source: 60 cm soil or saprolite under grassland replicate 2 | place: USA:California | collected 2016-06-15 | reverse complement strand
TCAGCGTTTTAGCTGGTCAGGGGCCGTTTCTGCTGCGTGTGGCGGGTCCAGGATTCGAACCTGGGTAGCTTTCGCGACGGATTTACAGTCCGCTCCCATTGGCCGCTCGGGCAACCCGCCGATGGGCACCGCCTCGCATCGCTCGGCAGCGCACGTAAGGATAGCGGTATCCCCCCGGGTCGTCGCAAAGGGGTACCTGGCCTGCCGCGGGGGTACCCCTGCCCCGCGCCCGGGCGCCGCATCGTGCAGGCTGAGACGTGCACCACACAGACCGACCCACCGGACAGGAGCACCAATGGCTTCGGCACCCTCGTTCGACATCGTCAGCAAGGTCGACCGACAGGAGGTCGACAACGCGCTCAACCAGGCCGAGAAGGAGCTGGGCACCCGGTTTGACTTCCGGGGTACCGGCGCCGAGATCAAGTGGGCCGGCGAGGAGGCGGTGACTCTCCAGGCGGAGACCGAGGACCGGGTCCGGGCCGCCCTGGAGGTCTTCAAGGAGAAGCTGGTCAAGCGCAACATCTCGCTCAAGTCGCTGGATGCCGGCGAGCCCAGGCAGTCCGGGAAGACATACCGGATCGAGGCGAAGATCATCCAGGGCATCGAGTCGGACAAGGCGAAGACGATCAGCAAGAAGATCCGCGACGAAGGCCCGAAGGGCGTCCAGGCGCAGATCCAGGGCGACCAGCTGCGCGTGACCGGCAAGAAGAAGGACGACCTGCAGGCCGTGATCGCGCTGCTCAAGCAGGCCGACTTCGGGATCGCCCTCCAGTTCACCAACTACCGGTAAGCCTGAGTCCCGAACCCGCCGCGGGTCGTCATTGGTCAGCGTTGGCCGATCTTTGACGGCCCGGCGGCAGCGATGTTCAGCCAGTGGAGTCCGGACGAAGACCGGGAGCTCAGGCGGCGACGGTGCGAACCCCGGGGACCTCGACGGGCCGCTGCTGCTTGGCTGTGTACATGAGGGCGTCCGCCCGGTGGATCAGCTCTTCGGCGTCCGAGGTGTGACCCGCAGTGACCACACCGATGCTCGCCCCGATCCGGACCGCTTCGCCGTCGATGATGACCGGATCCGCCAGCGTCGAGGCGATGCGCCGGCACAGGTCGGCCGTGTCGGCCGGGGAGGCGTCGCGGCACAGGACCAGGAACTCGTCGCCGCCGAACCGGCTGACGATGTCCTCTTCGCGTACGCAGCGGCGCAGCCGACCGGCGACCTCGGACAGCAGCATGTCCCCGGCCACGTGCCCGAAGCGGTCGTTGACGGCCTTGAACCCGTCCAGGTCACAGAAGAGCACGACCGGGCCCAGCCGGGGCGCGCGCGCCAGCTCGGCGGAGAGCTGCGCCACGAACTCGCGCCGGTTGGGCAGGCCGGTCAGCGCGTCATGGGTGGCCTGGTGCAACAGGGCCCGCTCGGCCCGGGTGCGCTGCGCCGCGAGCCGGCCGATGCGCACCATCACGAGCGAGGTCACCGCCGCCCCGCCGAGGGCCAGCAGCATGCCGTCGACCGGGTACCCGAAGATCTGGCGGCCTCCACCGACGACCGGGATGGCGGCGAGCGCGACAGCGAGGAACGCCAGCCGGCCGTGCGTGAAGTCGTCGGCGGGCGTCGGGCCCGGCCGGGTCAGCAGCACCGACGAGCGGGCGAGCGCGACCAGGCCGAGGCAGGTGTACGCCGCCATGAAGATCATGTTGGTCCAGTCGGGCCGCGCCCCGGTGTCCGGGTCGAGCAGCAACGAGACCAGGACGTTGCCGGTGAACGACAGCACGAGCGTGGCCATCAGCAGCCACAGCGCGTGGATGACCTCACGGGCGGTCAGCAGCAGCCGGCTGATCGCTCCGAGAATCGCCGCCAGCACGAACACGTCGAAAAACATGGACAGCTTCGCCGCGACCGTCTCATGGGTGGCGTCCATGTGCGGCAGGATCACGACGTCCCAGAGCAGCCCACCGGCGGCCATCGACACGATGACGGTGTCGATCAGACCGCCGACGTCGTTGCGGCCACGCCGGATCACGATGGAGATCACCGACGCGAGCATCAGCACATGCCCGACGGAGATGAGCAGGTCGGACACGGTGCCGTCGGCGGTCGGGCGGCCCAGCACGTCGGTGTACCAGTACCAGGCCAGGTTGCCGACGTTGAGCACGACGAGCGCGATGAGCAGGAACCACCACGGGCGCCGCTGACCGGGCGAGCGCCGGCGCAGCACCCAGACGGCCGGCGGCAGCGTACCCAGGGAGACGAGCAGGAAATCGATGGTGCGACCCAGCGGCGGCAGCAGCGGGTAGACGGCGATCAGGACGAGCGAGACCAGGCCGTACACCCAGATGATGTGGATCTGGCGGCGGGCGCAGTGCGACCCGGTGCGACGGCGGTGCCGTGCCCGGTCGGCGGTCGCCGGATCGAAGGCGCTCACGGTCCCACGGTAAAGGCCCGGACAGCTTCCACGAATCCGCCAAGATGCGGAGGGAACTCCGCCCGGGATGCTTCCGGGGTGCCTGGCGCCAACTCCACCGGCCCCGGCACGACCTTCAGCAGCCGGTCGACCGTGGACCGCCGGTGGGACGGGTTTTCCGGCACCGGCGGCAGCACCCCCACCGGCAGCGGCAACGCCGCCAACTGGTCGTCGGAGAAGCCGCGCAGAGTCTCCCCCGCCAGCAGGTTGTCGATCGTCGGCTGGTCGGCGCCCCGCTCCGCGAGCCGCTGCGCGGCGGCCGAGTCGACGTCCGAGGCGCCCGCCGTCGCGGGCCAGGCCAGGACGAGCTTCTCCACGAGTACCGGACGGGAGAGCGCGAGCGCGACGGCGGCCGAGCATCCGTTTGACCCGGCGACCAGCGTGACCGGGCCGGCGGGCATGAGCCCCGCAAGGTGCTCGGCCTCGGCCTCCCAACTGGGCGCCTGCCGCAGCCGGTCCGGCATCGCGACGGCGAACCCCGCCGCGCGCAGGCCGTCCACGATCCCGGGTCGCAGCCAGAACCGCTCGGCATCCATGTCTTCCCAGAGTCCACCGTGTACGAGCACGAGCGTCACCACGGGTACCGAGCTTATGCGGCGTTGGCCAGCATGTCTTCCACTCGATGGGATGCTTGTGCGTCTGCCCTGCTGACAGCGCCGCGACGGCGACCGGCGACCACCGCGCCGACCGCGACGAAGGCGCCGGCGAGCAGGAACGCCCACGGCACGCCGCCCGGACGGTCGACGATCAGGCCGGTGAGGGAGCCACCGACCGAGCTCGCGGCCACCGACACGGTGACCACCCAGGTGTAGGCCTCGTTCATCATGCCGCCCGGCACGATCCGGCCCACCAGCGAGTTTTCGCCGAGCAGCCAGCCGAGCTGCCGGCTCAGCGCGGCCTGGATGTGCCGGGTGCCGAACCACACCCCGCCGAACGCGCTGCCCACACCCCAGACGGCCAGCAGGATGCCGCCGACGCTGTCGGCGTGGCTCGACACGTACGTGGTGGCATAGGCCGGCACCGCCACTCCGACGCCCCCGAACGCCGCGCCGAGACCGAAGACACAGACCATCAACGGCACGAACCCGGGTACGCGAAGAGGCCCCAACCCGGTCGTCTTCACGTGCTCGGGGTGGGGTTGCCAGCCGCGGAGGACCGAGCCACGGGCGACCACGACGGTGCCGGTGAGCGTGACCGCCGCGGCGGCGATGATCGCGGCGGCCGGGGTGGCGAGCAGGACGAACCCGGCCACGAGCAGCGGACCCGCGACGAACACGATCTCGAACAGTGACGTCTCGAGGGCCAGCGCCGTCCCGCGCAGGTGGAACCGGCCGCTCGCCGGGCCGGTGAGAAGGTTCCAGGCGCCGCGGACGGCGGCGGTCATCGGCGGGTACGTGGCACCGGCGGCCGCCGCCGTGGCGACGATCGCCCCAAGGGGCGCGTGCGTTCGCGCCACCAGCAGCAGCGCGGTGAGCGCGAGCGGGTGCAGGATCGCCGTGACCAGCAGGACCGGCGACGGGCCGACCCGGTCGGCGACCCGCCCGGCGACCGGGCTGAGTGCCGCGCCGGCCAGGGCATAGGCGCTGCCGGCGAGGGCCGCCCACGCGTAGTGGCCGGTGGCGCCGTGCACGAGAAGCAGCAGGGCGAGCGGCGTCATGCCGATGCCGAGCCGGGAGATCAGGCCGCCGACGAGCAGCAGAGGCGCTCCGGGTAGCCGCCAGACCGCCAGGTACTGGCGAAGCGCGGCCACAGAGCACCTCCGATGTAACGAGCGAAACCGCTACAGACCCTAACGGCCGTCGCCCCGGTACCCAAGTGGTTTTGGTCCACGTCACCGTCCGCCACAGACGGGCGCGGGCCGGGCTTCGCAGCCCGACCCGCCCCGAACTCCGCGGTTACCGCAGGTACTGGACCGGCCCGCTGGCGGCGGCCATCGCCTGCAACCGGGCGACCCGCTGCTCCATCGGCGGGTGCGTGGAGAAGAGGTTCGCGATGCCACGCGCCCGGAACGGGTTGTCGATCATCAGGTGCGCGGTGCTGGTCAGCTGGCCCTCCGGCCGCAGCGGCAGCGCCTGGGTGCCCCTGTGGATCTTCTGCAACGCGCTGGCCAGGGCCAGCGGGTCGTTGGTGAGGCGGGCACCCGACTCGTCGGCCTGGAACTCCCGGTTCCGGCTGATCGCCAGCTGGATGATCGAGGCGGCGAGCGGGCCGAGGATCAGCATGAACAGGTAGCCGAGGATGCCCGGGCCGTCGTCGTCTTCGGAGCGCCCGATCGGGATGAACCAGGCCAGTTGCGCCAGCATCGTGATGATGCCGGCCAGCGCCCCGGCGACGCTGGAGATCAGGATGTCGCGGTTGTACACGTGGGACAGCTCATGCCCGATCACCGCGCGCAGCTCGCGCGGGGTGAGCATGCCCAGGATCCCCTCGGTGACCGCGACCGCCGCGTGCTGCGGGTTGCGGCCGGTGGCGAACGCGTTGGGCTGGGCGGTCGGGCTGACGTACAGGCGGGGGATCGGCTGGTTGGCGCTGGCAGCCAGGTCGCGCACCATGGCGTAGAGCTGCGGCGCCTGGCTTTCGGTAACCGGCTGGGCGCGCATCGCCCGCAGCGCGAGCTTGTCGGACCAGAAGTACGAGACGGCGTTCATGCCGAGCGAGAGCACCAGCGCGATCACGAGACCGGTGCTGCCCCCGAACCAGTAGCCGACGAGCAGGATCAACGAGGTGAGCAGCCCGAGCAGGGCCGCGGTCTTGAGGCCGTTGTAGTGGCGGTGCACGGTGACTCCTTGGGTGGGAAACGCAACCGGTTCAACGCGTCGGTTGCGCGCCCACTTCCCGCGGATCACTGAGAACTACCTGGCAAAAGGCTGAGTCTCCGCTGCGGTCGTCGCCGCGTCGAGGACCAGTTGCGGGGCCACCCCGGCCACGAGCCCGGCGAGCGTGACCACGGCCAGGCCGACGGCGACCGCCCAGGGCAGCCGCGGCCGGGCGACCGCGGAGGGCCGCGCGTCGGCGGGCGCGAAGGCATAGAGCGTGGCGACGACCCGGACGTAGTAGGCCAGCCCGATCACGGCGTTGAGGGCGACCACCACGGCCAGCCAGGCCGACCCGCCCGTGAGCAGGGCGCGCACCACGGTGACCTTGGCGAACAGCCCGGCCAGCCCGGGCGGCAGGCCGGCGAGCCCGGCGACCGCGATCGTGAAGGCACCGGCCACCCACGGCGCGCGCCGGCCCGCGCCCCGGTACTCCGAGATCTCCCCGCCGCCGTCGGCGTTGTCACCCCGCAGCGCGATCACGGCGCCGAACGCGGCCAGCTCCAGAAGCACGAAGAACACCGTGTACGCGATCGTGGCGGCGACGACGACCGGCAACGCGGCATCCGAGCGCCCCGACGAGACCGCGAACGCGCCGAGCGGCGCCAGCACGTACCCCATCTGCGCCACCGAGGACCACGCGAGCAGCCGAACCATCCGGCGCTGGCGCAGGGCGACCAGGTTGCCGACGGTCATCGTGAGGGCGGCGAGGACCGCGAGGACCGGCCCGGCGATGTCCAGCCACTGGCGCAGGCCCTGTGTGGTGACCAGCACGATCGCCACGACGCCGCCGAGCTTGGAGGCGGTCGACAGGTATGCGGCGATCGGCAGCGGCGCGCCGTCGTAGGTCGGCGGGGCCCATGCGTGCAACGGCACCGCGGCCACCTTGAAGCCGAGGCCGACGATGAGCAGCGACACGCCCGCGGTGACCAGCGGCATCGACACCGGCCGGGCGGTGGCGAGCGCGGTGAAGTGCAGGGCGCCGGTCGTCGCGTACAGCAGGGCTGCGCCCAGCAGCGTCACCGCCGTGGAGACGACGCTGACCACGAAGAACGTCACGGCGGCCTCGGCCGAGGCGACGGCCCGCCGGCGCAGGCCGACCAGGGCGTACAGCGGAAGGGTCAGCGTCTCGACGGCCACGATGACGGTGATCAGGTCGCGGGCCGCGCCCAGCACGACACCGCCGGTCATGGAGCAGGCGAGCAGGAAGCAGTACTCCCCGGGTGGGATGTCGCCGTGCAGGGCCGGCACCGAGAACGCGAGGACAGCCAGGGTGAGCAGCCCGAACAGGATGGCCACGACGGCGGCCAGGCGGTCGTAGGTGTAGGAGCAACCGGCTGCCGTGCAAAATGTGGACCGGCCCGGGACCGCCTGCGCCACGACGACCGTGAGGACCGCGCCGAGCGCGGTGACGGTGAGGACCGCGGTCCGCCGTCCGGGCACGATCAGGTCGGTGACCAGCGCGGCGATGGCGGTGGCGGCAGCGGCGTAGACCGGGAGCAGCGCCACCTGGTCGATGTTCATGGTTCGCTCCGCTCCGCTGCGCTCACTTGGCGACCTCGGCGAGGGCCCGGGCGGCCGTGGCTGACAGGCTCAGGACCGCCGCCGGCACCAGGCCGAGCGCGAGCGCCAGCACGACCAGCGGACCCCACGACAGCAGTTCGGCACCGGCCAGGCGGGGCTGGGCCAGCGGTGCGCGGGCCGGGCCGTGGGTGACCTGGCGCAGCAGGCGCAGGAAGTACGCGGCCGCGAGCGCCGCGCCGATCGCGGCCAGCACCGCGCCGGCGGTCCAGCCCCGATCCAGCGCGGCGACGACCGCGAACGACTCCCCCCAGAACCCGGCCAGCCCCGGCAGCCCCAGCGAGGCGATCGCGGCGAACCCGAGCAGACCGGCCAGGCCGGGCGCGGTCTCCCGCAGCCCGCCCAGCTCCGGCAGCCGCCCGGTGTGCGCCCGGTCCTTGATCGCACCGGCCAAGAAGAACAGCAGCCCCGTGATCACGCCGTGCGCCACGTTGCCGATCAACGCGGCCTGCGCGCCGGTCGCCGTCAGGGTGGCGATGCCGAGCACCACAAAACCCATATGACCCACCGACGAGTACGCGATGAGCCGCTTCAACTCGGTCTGCGCGAGACAGACGAGGCCACCGATGATGATCGCGGCGACGGCGAGGGCGCCCACCACGGGCGAGGCCCAGCGGGCGCCCTCCGGCGTGACGCCGACCCCGATCCGCAGCAGCCCGTACGTGCCCATCTTCAGCAGCACGCCGGCCAGGATGACCGAGCCGACCGTGGGCGCCTCGGTGTGCGCGTCCGGCAGCCAGGTGTGCAGCGGCCAGAGTGGGCTCTTCACCGCGAACGCGAGCGCCAGCAGGGTGAAGGCGAGCAACTGGGTCCCGCGTCCGAGACCGCCACCCCCGGTCAGGGCGACGAGATCAGCGGTGCCGGCCTTCGCGACGACCACGAACACGCCGACCAGCAGCAGCACCGAGCCGAACAGGGTGTAGAGCACGAACTTGCGGGCCGCCTGCCGCCGCCGCTCGCCGCCCCAGACCGCGATCACCGCGTACATGGGCAGCAGCACGATCTCGAAGAACACGAAGAACAGGACGAGGTCGAGGGCCTCGAAGACGCCGAGGATCCCCACCTCGATGGCGAGCAGCAGCGCGACCAGCAGCCGCCCCTGCCCCGGCTCCGGGACCTTCCACACCGTGTACCCGCAGCACAGCAGCGTGAGCAGGGCGGTGAGGACGATCAGCGGGTAGGAGACGCCGTCGACCCCGAGGTGGAAGCGCAGATCGATGGCGGGCACCCAGGACGCGTCGAGAGCGTGCCAGGGACGGATCGCGCCGGTGCGGGTCGGGCTCGCCGCCGCACCGATGAGCAGGGCCAGCGTCGCCACCAGCGTCAGCGCGGCGGCGACAGTGCCGGTGATCCGGGCGGTCCGGTCCAGCCGAGCCGGTATGGCGACCGTGGCGACCCCGCCCGCCGCGGGCAGCACCAGCGTCGCGACGAGCGCTACCTGACCGACACTCATCGCGTACCCCCGAGAAGAACCACGGCGACCAGGCCGAACAGGACCGCGGCCGCGAGCACCGCGGTGGCCGCCCGGGGTAGGGCCGCCCGGTGCGCGCTGCTGAGCAGGCCGCCGAGGTCGCGGGTGCCGCGCCCGGTGGCCTCCACCGCGCCGTCCACGACGGACTCGTCGGTGCGCCGGACCACCCGGGCGAGCGCCATCACGGGGCGCACCACCACCGCCTCCTGCACCGCATCGAGGTAGAACGCCTCGGCCAGCACCGGTTGGGCCCGGCCGAGCGCGCGCGCCGGGTCGCTGCCGGCGGAACGTCGCCAGGCCAGCCATGCGGCGGCCACGCCCAGCGCGACACACACCGGCGGCAGGATGACCGCGGCACCCAGGTGTATCGGCCCGTCGAAGCCGAGCCGGCCGGTGAATCCCCGCGACAAACCGGCGAACCCGAGCAGGGCGCTGGGCACGGCGAGCGCGGCAACCGGGCCGAGCATGAGCCACGACCGCTCGTGCGGATGCTCCGCGGCGGGACTACGGGGCGGGCCGAAGAAGGTACGCAGCCAGAGGCGGGTGGCGTACCAGCCGGTGACGACGACGGTGAGCACGGCGGCCAGCCAGACCAGCCCCGCCACCCAGCCCGACGCCGACCACGCGGCCGAGATGATCTCGTCCTTGCTCCAGAAACCGGCGAGCGGCGGAAGGCCGACCAGAGCCCCGAGGCCGATCGTCATCGACCAGAACGTGACCGGCATGCCGCGGCGCAGACCACCCATCGCCGCCATCATGTTGGTGCCCACGGCATGGATGACCACACCGGCGGCGAGGAACAGCAGCGCCTTGAACGCGGCGTGGGTGAGCAGGTGGAACAGGGCCGCGGGGGGTTGGCGGACCGCGAGTGCCCCGGTCATGTAGCCGAGCTGGCTGACGGTGGACCAGGCGAGTACCCGTTTGATGTCCTGCTGGGCGGTGGCGGCGAGCGCGCCGAGCAGCATCGTGACCGCGGCCATGACGCCCAGCGTCGCGAGCGTCGCCGGCGCCCTGTCGAACAACGGGAACAGCCGGGCCACGACGTAGACACCCGCGGCGACCATCGTGGCCGCGTGGATCAGCGCGGAGATCGGGGTCGGGCCGGCCATCGCGTCGGGCAGCCAGGTGTGCAGCGGGAACTGGGCGCTCTTCCCGGCGACCCCGGCGAGCAGCAGCAGGGTGATCGCGGTGATCTCTGCGGTCGACAGCTCGCCGGCCTTCGCGAGGACCTCGGTGATGCGGAACGTGTCGAGCTTGACGCCGAGCAGCGCGATCCCGAGCAGGAAGCCGACGTCACCGACCCGGGTCACCAGGAACGCCTTCACTGCGGCGCGCGGCGCCTCCGGCAATCGACGGTCGTGGCCGATCAGCAGGTATGAGCAGATGCCCATGACCTCCCAGCCGACCAGCAGCTCGATCAGGTCACTGGCGACGACAACCAGGAGCATGGCCGCGGTGAACAGGCTGACCTGGGCGGCGTACGGGCCGTACCGGTCGTCGTCGTGCAGGTAGGCCACCGAGTAGATCTGCACGGCCAGGGCGACCGTCGCCACCGCCAACGCGACGAGCGCGGTCGTCGGGTCGACCCGCACGCCGAGCGTGACCGTGCGGTCTCCGAAGTCGGCCCAGGTGATCTGCGAATCGGCCGTCGTGTTCTGCACCGCGATCGCCACGACGAAGGCGACGGCGGCGCCGCCGACACCGAGGGCGCCGGCCACCGCGCGGGGAGCACGCGGCAGCAGCAACCCGGCGAGGGCGACGACGAAGGGTACGAGCGGGAGCAGCGCAGCGGCCATCAGGCCGCCCCGGTGGTGGTCGCGGCGTGCCGGGCGCTGTTGTTGTCGTCGGGGTCGCCGTTGGGGACCGGCGCGCTGTCGAGGCGCACCTCGTCGAGGGCGATGCTGGCGCGCAGCCGGTAGAGCTGGAGCACGACGGCCAGGCCGACCCCGATCTCGGCGGCGGCCAGCACGATGACGAACAGGGCGAACACCTGCCCGCTGTGCGGCAACGCGGCGCGGACGGTCGTGTCCGCGGTGACGAGGACCAGGTTGACCGCGTTGAGCATCAGCTCGACGGCCATCAGCAGCAGAACCGCGTTGCGCCGCACGAGAACGCCGTAGGTGCCCAGGCCGAACATGCCAGCCGCGATCACGTAGGGGATGACCGGATGCATCAACTCTCCCGCCTGCCGATGTCCGGTCGGGACAGCACGATCGCGCCGACCAGGGCGGCCAGCAGCAGCACCGAGAGCACCTCGAACGGGAGTACCCAGTCGCGGAAGACGGCGGCGCCGATGTTCTCCGCGCTGCCGGTGTCGCGGGGCAGCCGCACCCGCTGCCAGCCGTAGGCCTGCACGAGCAGCGCGGCCAGCCCGGTCGCCGCGCCCGCGCCCACCAGCAGCCCCGGCCAGCGGGCCCGGTCGAGATCCTCGCTCGCCCCGATCGGCGCCCGCGTGAGCATCACCGCGAAGAGCAGGAGCACCACGACCGCGCCGACGTATAGGAGGACCTGCACCCAGGCGACCAGCTCGGCGGTGAGCACGAGGTAGAGCCCGGCGGTCGCCCCGAGGGCCACCACCAGCCACAGGCCGGCGCGCACGACATGCCGGGTGCTGACGACGAGCGCCGCGGAGCCGAGCGCGACCGCACCCAACGCGGCGAGCAGTATGTCAACGGGCTCGATACCCATGGCGACATCCTGCCATCAAGACCGGCTTCCGCGGCTCTACCGCTTCGGCAAGGACGGGGAGTGTGGGACGCACTAGATCGACGCTGATTTGCGGGCCGCGGCGGTCTCCTCCTTCGCCGGCTCCCCGTTGGGGTCGTGTGCCGGCGGGGCGGGCACCGTCGCCATCCACTCGCCCAGGTGGTCCTTCTCGTGCAGCAGGTTACGGATGTCGTACTCGGCGTACTCGAACTCGGGGGTCCAGAAGAGCGCGTCGAACGGGCACGCCTCGATGCAGATCCCGCAGTACATGCACAGGGAGAAGTCGATGGCGAACCGGTCCAGCACGTTGTGCTGGCGAGGCCGGGCCGCACCGGGGACGACGACCTCCTCCTTGTGCGAGTCGATGTAGATGCACCAGTCGGGGCACTCCCGGGCGCACAGCATGCAGACCGTGCAGTTCTCCTCGAGCAACGCGATCACGCCGCGCGAGCGCGGCGGCAGGTCCGGCTCCACATCCGGGTACTGCTGGGTGCCGGCCCGCTTCGTCATCGTCTTCAACGTGATCGCGAGGCCCTTGGCCAGCCCCATACCCGGTACCCCGTCCATGGGCCCCATCCTGCCTGGTGGGCGCTGCGAGCGCGAGCCGGTCCCAGCCGGAGTAGCCTGCCTGTCTGATGACTTCGCTGATCGACTGGGACGATCCGCCGCCCGGCGGCTGGACCACCGACGACCTCGACCACCTGCGGGCGCACGGCCGGCAGCGGGAGCTCGTGGACGGCGTGGTGCCGCTCGGCCCCGAACCAGGTCCGGTGCACCAGAAGGTCGTCGGCCTGCTGGGGGCCAAGCTGCGCTCGATCTGCCCGCGCGAATACGAGGTGGTGCAGGGTGTCGAGCTGCGCTTCACCCGGCGGCGCAGCTTCCTGCCCGACCTGCAGGTGGTGTTCGCCGACGCCAACCGGAGCGGCTGCCTCGCCCCGCGGGAGGTGGTCGTCGCCGTCGAGGTCGTCGCGCCCACATCTCTGGTGATGGACCGCATCACCAAGCCCGCCCTGTACGCCGCCGCCGGCATCCCCTACTACTGGCGTGTGGAGACCGACGGCGGCGTCGAGGTGTCGACCTACCGGCTCGACCCGCTCGACGAGATCTACCGGCAGATCGGTGAGTTCCGCGAGGTGGTGGACGTGACCGAGCCGTGGCCGGTAAAGATCCAGGTCAGCGAGATCACCCCGCCACCCTTCTCCTGATCACAGGGCGAGCTTGACCGCCGCGGTCAGCAGCAGCTGGGCCAGCGCGACCGGCACCAGCACCAGCCAGCAGAGGCGCTGGAGCTGGTCCTCGCGCAGCCGTGGATATGCCACCCGCAGCCAGATGATCACAAACGAGACGGCGAACACCTTCACCAGCGTCCACAGCCACCCCAGCTGGGCGTCCGCGAACGGCCCCCGCCACCCGCCGAGGAACAGCACCGTGGTGAGCGCCGCGATCACCACGATCCCCACGTACTCGGCGAGCAGGAAGAACGCGAACCGCAGCCCCGTGTACTCGGTCGTGTAGCCGAACACCAGCTCCGAGTCGGCGGTCGGCATGTCGAACGGCGGCCGGCGGATCTCGGCCAGGCCCGCGGTGAAGAACACCAGCAGCGCCGGCAACTGCCAGACCAGCCACCACGGCTGCCACGCCCGGACAATGCCGGACAGGCTCAGCGTGCCGGCCGCCATCGCCACACTGGCCGCCGCCAGGACGAACGGCAACTCGTACCCGAGCAGCTGGGCCGCCGCGCGCAGGCCGCCGAGCAGCGCGTACTTGTTCGCCGACGACCACGCGGCCATCAGCACCGCCACCACGCCGACACCGACCACGGCGAGCACGAAGAACAACCCGATGTCCAAGGGCTGCGCGACGAGGCCGTGCGGCCCCAGGGGGATGACGAGCAACACCATCAGGTACGGCACGAGCGCCACCACCGGTGCCAGCCGGAACACCGCACGGTCCGCGGCCCGGGGTGTGATGTCCTCCTTCTGCACGAACTTCACCCCGTCGGCCACCAGCTGGGCCCAGCCGTGGAAGGCGCCGGCGTACATCGGGCCGAGGCGACCCTGCATGTGCGCCATCACCTTGTGCTCGGTCTGGCCGACGATCAGCGGCAGGGTGAGGAAGGCCGCCACCACGGCGAGTACCCGGAGCAGCAGCTCGACCCAGACGGGCATGTCAGGCCTCCTCGGTGGGCGGCGGGGGCGCGGTGGGCGGCGGGGGCGCGGTGTCCGGCGGTGGCGCGGTGTCCGGCGGTGGCGCGGTGTCCAGCTGTTGCGGCTCGGCGGCGTGCCGGCCGCGCGGGGCCGGCCGCTCTGTCGCGGGGCGGGCGGGCCGCTCTGTCGCGGGGCGGGCGGGTCGCTCGCCGGGCGCGCGGCGGGCGCGGGCCGGCGCCTCGGTCACAGGCATCTGGCCGGCGCGCGGCCCCCATTCGTTGGGATCGGGGACGCCCGGCGGGCGCATCGGCTGGCGGCGCGCGGCGGTGGCGTCGTGGCTCTCGCCCGGCTCCTTGGCCCCCGGCCACGGCTTCGCCACCCGGCTGGCCAGCACGAACTCCTTACGCAGCGGGTGCCCCTCGAACTCCGGCGGCAGCAGCAGTGGGGCCAGGCCCGGGTGCCCCGGAAAGTCCACCCCGAACATCTCGTGCGTCTCCCGCTCGTGCCAGGCGGCACCCGGGTACAGGTCGACGACCGAGGCGAGGGCCGGCGCAGCGCGCGCGATCAGCGTGCGGACCAGCACCCCCCGGCGCCTCGTCGTGGACCAGACATGGGCGACGATCCGGAATCCCTCGTCCAGCTCGTCCACGGCGGACAGCCAGTCGAAGAAGTCGCAGCCCAGCTCGGCATCGTCGCGGGCCGCGTGCAGCGCGTCCCGCCAGCGGGCCGGCGACACGTCGACCGTGGCCCGAGCCCAGACGCCGCCGCCCGAGACGGAAACCACGGGGGCGTCCCCGTTCTCCCCACCCAGCAGCCGCGCCAGGCGCGCACCGACCTCTTCCGGCGTCATGCGCAGATCCTATTCGTTGCCGTGATCACCGAGGGTTCTGGTCGCTGTCCCTACACAAAGTCTCGGTGATCACGGTAGGGGAAGCGGCGAGGGCAATCTCCAGCGCGGCGACGGCGTCCTCGACGGTGATACGCGGGCGGGGCCCGCCGCGGATCGCGGCCCGGAACTCACCGAGCATCTCGACCATCGGGTCGGAGTTGCGGCCGGCGGCATCGGCGAGCGAGTCGTAGGCCAGTTGGCCGTCGGTGCCCTCGATCGCGAACGTGGTGCGGAACGCCTGGCCGGCGGGGCCCCACTCGGCGGTCACCTCCGACCGGGCGCCGCTGGCGTGGACCAGGTGGGCCCGGCAGACGCATCGGCCGGTCACCTCACCGGTGACCTCGACCACGTCGCCAGCCACCCAGCGGGCAAAGTCGATGTCATGGATACCGAGATCCAGGAGTACGCCCCCGGAGCGTGCCGGGTCGGCGAACCAGTCCGCCCAGGTGGGCGCGGCGCCGCCCCGGTAGAGGGTGATGGACCTCGGCTGCCCGATCTCACCGTCGACCACGGCCTGCCGGGCGGCCGCGTACGCGCCGACGTAGCGGACCACGTGCGCCACGTGCAGTTGCACCCCCGCCGCGGCGCAGGCGTCGACCATCGTGGTCGCCTCGTCCAGGCTGCGGGCCAGCGGCTTCTCGCAGATCACGTGCCGGCTGGCAGCCGCGGCCCGCAGCACCGGCCCGGCGTGCGTATCGGTAGGCGTGCACACGTCGACCACATCCACCGAGCCGACCAGTGCTTCCAACGACGGGTGCCACGTGACCTCGGGATAGGCGGCGGCGACTTCGGCGTGGCGGGCGGGGCTGCGCGCGTACCCGTGGATCGTGACGCTCAGGTGGCGCCAGGCCTCGATGTGCCGGGCGCCGATATAGCCCGGCCCCACAATCCCCACCCGCATCTGATCACCGTACGGGCGGGCGTACCGGAGGGCTGGTCAGGGCTTTCACGTCGGGGCGGGAAACGCCGCCGATGCCGGCCTGCTCACCGGCGATCTTCTCCTGCAGCCGCAGGATTCCGTGCAGGAGCGCCTCCGGACGGGGCGGGCAGCCGGGCACGTAGACGTCGACCGGGACGATCTGGTCGACGCCCTTGGTGACGGAGTAGGAATCCCAGTACGGGCCGCCGCAGTTGCTGCACGCACCGAAGCTGATCACGTACTTGGGCTCGGGCATCTGGTCGTAGAGCCGCTTGATCGCCGGCGCCATCTTGTCGGTGACCGTGCCGGAGACGACCATCAGGTCGGCCTGCCGGGGGCCGTGCGCCATCGGGATCACCCCGAGCCGGATGAAGTCGTGGCGGCCCATCGAGGTCGCGATGAACTCGATGGCACAGCAGGCCAGGCCGAAGTTGAAGACCCACAACGAGTATCGCCGGCCCCAGTTGAGCACGAACCGGATCGGCTCTCCGAGCACTCCTGGCAAGGCTGTCACGACTTCAAGTCAACCACGCGCTCCTACCCGAAAGGTCATAACCCGTGCTCCTCGTATCCCGGCTTTCGGACGAACCACTCCCGATTGTCAGAGGATGGTTCTACGCTTGCCCGCCGTGAGCACTGCTGCGCTGTCTGTGTCTGCACCGCCTGCGTCCGCACATCTGGTTCACGCGGGTTTCGGCAACTCACCAGCGCGAGAGGAGGGCCGTCGCGTGCCTGCCGGTGTCGCCGCCGGCCACCCGGCCACCGCCGAGGTGGGCCTGCGGGTCCTCCACGCCGGCGGTTCGGCCGCCGACGCCGCGGTCGCGGCCGTCCTCGCGGGCTGCGTGGCGGAAAGTGTGCTGGCCGGCATCGGTGGCGGCGGCTTCGTGACGTACTACGACGCCGCCTCCCGCGAGGTCACCTGCCTCGACTTCTTCTGCGCGGTGCCCGGGCTGGACGCTGACGTTGTCGCCGGCCCGATGGCGCCGATCGAGGTCGTGTTCGGCGGGGTACCGATGAACTACTCCATCGGCGGATCCAGCGTGGGCATCCCGGGCGTGCCGGCCGGCGCCGGCGAGATCCACCGGCGGTGGGGCCGGCTGCCGTGGCACCGGGTCGTGGCGCCGGCGATCAGCCTCGCGCGCAGCGGCGTGGTGCTGCCGGCCGCCCAGGCCCGCACGCTGATCTCGGTCGCGCCGGCCATGGTGCCCGGCGTCGGGGCGACCATCTACTCCCCCAACGGCAAGCTGCTGGAGGGCGGCGACCTGCTCTACCACCCGGGCCTCGACGTGGCCCTCACCGCGCTGGCCGACCAAGGGCCGGACGTGTTCTACACCGGCTGGATCGGGTCGCGGCTGGTGTCCACCGTGCGTGCCGACGGCGGCGCGATCGGGCCGGCCGACCTGGCCGCGTACCGCGTTCTCGAGCTGCCGGTGTCGCGCGCGGTCCTCGCCGGCGCCAACGTGTTCGCCCGGCACGACCTCAACAACACCATCCCGACACTCCAGGCCCTGCCCTCGTCGTTGCCGTCCCTGCCGGCCCGGGATCGCGCCGTTGTCCTCGCCGACACGCTGCTCAACCACGGCCGGCAGCGCCTCGGCGACACCACCAACATCTCGGTGGTCGACTTCGACGGCAACGCGTGCGTCGTGACGATGACGCTCGGGCTCGGATCCGGCGTGTGGCTGCCCGGGCTGGGCGTCCACCTCAACTCCATGCTCGGCGAAGGCGAGCTGATCATGCCGGACATGGCGCCCGGTGCGCGGATGTCGTCGATGATGTGCCCGCTGGTCGTGATCGACGACGACGGCGAGCTGCAGATCGCGGCCGGTTCGGCGGGCGCCTCGCGCATCCGGACCGCCCTGGTCCACACGCTGGTCAACGTGCTGGTCAAGGGCATGGATATGCCGGACGCGATCAACGCGCCACGGTGCCATGTGGTAGCGGACCCGGCGGGTGAAGCGCCGGTCGTGCACGTCGAACCCGGGTACCCGGCCGAGGAGGTGTCGGCGCTCGACTCGGCCGGCTACCGGGTGCAGATGTGGGACCGGCTCGACCACTACTTCGGCGGCGCGAGCGCGGTAGGGCACGCGGGCGCGGCCGGCGACCCCCGCCGAGGCGGCGTAGGCCGCCTGGCCTGATCCGACGGCATCGGGGCCAGTCGGGGTGGGTCGGGGCGGGTCGGGTCCGGTCGGGGCGGGTCGGGGCGGGCGACATTTCGGGCGCTCGGGGCGGGTCTCATTTCGACGTTGGCCTATATAACGCGATTTGAGGCACTCGGATGGGACTGGATCGACCAACGTCTACGTGGACCCGCTGGGTTCACTCCGACGGTCGGCACGAAGATCGCTCGCGGAGCGATTCTCGCAAAGGTTACTAATCGCCCATCCCGTCCCGGGTAGCTGATCGACGTTGGTCTATATGACGCGATTTTGGGCACCTGGATGAGACTGGATCGACCAACGTCTACGTGAAAGCGGGGCGCGAGGGCGCCGAGAAGCCCTGCGAAGCGAGCAAGCGTCGGGCATTGGACAGAGCCTGGAGCCGAACAGCCTCCAAACCAGGCCGCCAACTACTCGGGCCACCACGCCGCGCGCGGCATGTCGATCTTGTCGTTGCGCATCGCCGTACCCTCCGCGCGATGCCGGCGCAGCGCCTCCGCCTCGTGACCCGGGACCAGCCGTCCGTTCGCCGCGACCACGCGATGCCAGGGCACCGGGCCGCCATACCGGGCCATCACCGCGCCCACCTGCCGGGGTCCACCGTGGCCCAGCCAGGAAGCGATCGCGCCGTACGACATGACGCGCCCCGGCGGGATCCGCTCGACGAGGGAGAGCACCTCCTCGACGTAATCGTCCACAAACCGCCACGATATGGGATCCGGCCCGGGACGACGAAAACAAACGGGCCAGAATGGGCGACGTGCGCGTACAGGTAACCGCGGCGAGGAGGATCGTGGTCAAGGTCGGCTCCTCGTCGCTGACCACCGCGGCCGGCGGGCTCGACCGGGAGAAGGTCGACGCCCTCGTCGCCGCGCTTGCCGCACACCCCGCCGAGACCGTCGTCGTGAGCAGCGGCGCCATCGCCGCCGGCCTCGCCCCACTCGGCCTTCCCCGGCGCCCGCGCGACCTGGCGACCCAGCAGGCGGCGGCGAGCGTCGGCCAGGGGCTGCTGATGCAGGCCTACACGGACTCCTTCGCGCGGTTCGACAAGACCGTCGGCCAGGTCCTGCTCACGGTCGACGACGTGACGCGGCGGGCGCACTACCGCAATGCGTACCGCACGCTGCGCCGCCTGCTGGATCTCAACGCCGTCCCGATCGTCAACGAGAACGACACCGTCGCCACTGACGAGATCCGCTTCGGCGACAACGACCGGCTCGCCGCCCTGGTGGCCGCCCTGGTGCACGCCGACCTGCTGGTACTTCTGTCCGACGTGGACGCCCTCTACACCGGCAATCCGGCGAGGCCGGGGACGCGAAAGATCACCGAGGTGCGCGACGAGGAGGACCTTGCCGGCGTCAGCATCGGCAAGGCCGGAAAGGCCGGTGTCGGCACCGGCGGCATGATCACGAAGGTGGAAGCTGCCCGCATCGCCACCAACTCCGGCGTTCCGGTCGTCCTGACGTCCGCACCGCTCGCCGCCGCGGCCCTGTCCGGCGAGGAGGTGGGCACGCTGTTTCACCGGGTACGGGAGAGGCCCGCCGCCCGGCTGTTCTGGCTGGCCCACGCGACCAGCCCGCGTGGGCGGCTGCACCTGGACCCGGGGGCGGTACGGGCGGTGGTCGACCGCCGGGCCTCGCTGCTGCCGGCGGGCATCACGGCCGTCGATGGCCGGTTCACCGCGGGCGACCCGGTCGACCTCGTCGACATCGGGGGTCGACCGGTGGCCCGCGGTCTGGTGAACTATGACGCCGCGGAGCTGCCCGGCCTGCTCGGCCGCTCCACGCCGGAGCTGGCGGCCGAGCTCGGACCGGGGTACGAACGAGAGGTCGTCCACCGCGACGACCTGGTCCTGCTGTAAGTGCGGATAGGGAGCGAGCCATGTCGGTGAGGAAGCAGGGACAGCGGGCGAAGGCGGCGGCGACCACCCTCGCGACAGCCACCCGGGCCAGCAAGGACGCGGCGTTGCGGGCGATGGCCGACGCGCTGGTTTCCCGTACCCCCGAGGTTTTGGCAGCGAACGACGCGGACGTGGCGGCGGGCCGCGACGCCGGCATGAGCACGGCGCTGATCGATCGGCTCGGTCTGAGCGAGCAGCGCGTGCGGGGCATGGCCGACGGGCTGCGGCAGGTGGCGGGGCTGCCCGACCCGGTCGGCGAGGTGGTGCGCGGCTCGGTGCTCCCCAACGGGCTCGAGCTGCGGCAGCTGCGGGTACCGCTCGGGGTGGTGGGCATCGTCTACGAGGCGCGGCCGAACGTGACAGCGGACGCGGCGGGGCTGTGCCTGAAGGCCGGCAACGCGGTGCTGCTGCGCGGGTCGTCCTCGGCGGCGCGCTCCAACGCCGCGATCGTCGGGGTCCTGCGGGACGCCCTGGACGCCGCGGGCCTGCCCGAAGACGCGGTGCAACTGGTCGACCCGTCCAGCCGGGAGACGGTCAAGGAGCTGATGCGCGCTCGTGGCCTGGTGGATGTGCTGATCCCGCGAGGCGGTGCGGCGCTGATCCAGTCGGTGGTCGAGGAGTCGACGGTTCCGGTGATCGAGACCGGGATCGGCAACTGTCACGTCTACATCGACGGGCACGCCGACCTGGAGATGGGCCTCGCGATCCTGCTCAACGCGAAGACCTCGCGCCCGTCGGTGTGCAACGCGGCCGAGTCGCTGCTGGTGCACCGGGCGGTGGCCGAGCCGTTCCTGGCGCGGGCGCTGCCGGCCCTGCGTGATGCGGGGGTGACGGTGCACGGCGACCCCGACGTGGTCGACGCGGGCAACCGGCGCGGCGTGCACGTGCTGGAGGCAACCGACGAGGACTTCGCGGCGGAGTACCTGTCGCTGGACCTCGCGGTCGCGGTGGTCGACTCGCTCGACTCGGCGGTGCGGCACATCGCCCGCTTCGGCTCGGGGCACAGCGAGGCCATCGTCACCGGTTCACTGGACGCCGCCCGGGAGTTCACCGCCCGGGTGGACGCCGCGGCGGTCCTCGTCAACGCGTCGACCCGGTTCACCGACGGCGAGGAGTTCGGCTTCGGTGCGGAGATCGGCATCTCGACGCAGAAGCTGCACGCGCGCGGCCCGATGGGGCTGCCGGAGCTGACCTCGACGAAGTACGTGGTGATCGGGACCGGCCAGGTCCGCTGACCACTCTCTTCGCGCACCTACAGGTCGAAGTCGCCGGTTTGACGCCGCGCCGTTCCGATCTGGTAAACACGAGGACCGGTCGTAACAGATCCCGGCGCGCCTACAGCAATTTACTCTTCTGGAAGTTGCAGACTATATGCGTGCAGAGAATGGCTTTCAATAATCACGCCCACCCGGAGGTGTGAATTGGCCGCGGCACCTCACGTTGTCGATCAATATCTAACCGAAGTGCACGATGGAATCGTGCGTCACCAGGCCTGGCGACCCATTCGATTCCTACCTAGACGGTGCACGGCCGGCTGTGGGCGATGGCCCTGCCAACCGTTTCTCGAGGCGGTATCGCGACTGACGCAGTGCGCCAGCCGGCACACCCGATAACGCCCGCATTCACTGCCGGACGGCGCGAATCGCGGTAAGCGTCGTGTGCACGTCGAAAGCGTCACCGTCGTCGCTGGACCAGCCGCCATCACTGCGCTGGGTCTCGGCCAGCCGCCGACCCGCGGCCGCCAGCAGCCAGTCGTCCGACGACAAGCCGACGCGACGCAGCGCCGCCGCCATCGCCGCACAGTCGCCCGGGCTCAGCTCCGGCACCCGCTCCGCGAGAATCACCTGGATCTGCGCCGCCTCGTAGAACCACCCCAGGTGGTAGAGCACGGCGGCACCGAGCCACCCGGTCGCCAGGAATGACGGCCACGAGCCGTCGGGCCGCAACGACGCCCGGAACGCCTCCGCCGCTCGCGCCACCAGGGCCGCATGCTCGTTGTCCTCCGGCCGGGGCCCGTAATGCTGCCGGCCAGGGTCCGCGGTCGGGCCGGCCACCGCCAGCCAGAACGCGGCGCTGGCCGTGAGGTAGAGCCGCGCCTCGGGGTCGCCGGGCCGCGCCCACGGCGGCGCCGACCTGGCGAGCGAAGCTGCCTCTTCCCACGTGCCGTCGGGCCGCTGGCGGGCCGCCAGCCACGCGACCGCGCGGCGGGTCGGCGCGCGGCCGAGCGCACCGAGGTCGTCCAGCTCGCCCAGCCGAAAGCAGGTCGCGTCGATGGACGCCACATCACCACCCGCGAACGCCGGCCAGCCGCCGTCGGGCGCCGCCCCGATCTCCGCCTTGTCCAGGACGTCCAGGGACGGCGCTACGCCGGCACACAACCAGCTCAGCCGGGCGCGATCAACCTCGTCGCCGTGCGCGACGACATAGCCGATCGCGGCGTCGATGTCGACCATGGCCGTACGCTAACTCACGCGTGCGACATTCGCCGCTCTCCGTCTGGTCAGTAGGACGGCAGCGAAGGATCGACGGTCTTGACCCAGGACGAGACGCCGCCCTGCACGTGGACCGCATCCCGGAAGCCGGCCGCCTTGACCGCGGCGAGCGCCTCCGCCGAGCGGACGCCGCTCTTGCAGTACAGGACGATCTGCCGGTCCTGCGGCAGGTCGGCGAGCGCGGCACCGGACACGATCTCACCCTTGGGGACGAGCACCGCACCCGGAATCCGCACGATCTCCCACTCGGCGGGCTCCCGCACGTCGACCAGGTGGATCGACTTGCCGGCGTCCAGCCACTCCTTCAGCTCGGGGGCCGTGATCGTCGAGCCGATCGCCGCCACGCTGGCCTCGTCGGAGAGCGCGCCGCAGAACTCCTCGTAGTCGACCAACTCGGTGACCGTCGGGTTCTCGCCGCAGACCGCGCAGTTGGGGTCCTTGCGGATGCGCACCTGCCGGTAGGTCATCTCCAGGGCGTCGTAGACCATCAGCCGGCCGAGCAGCGGCTCACCGATGCCGGTCAGCAGCTTGATCGCCTCGGTGACCTGGATCGACCCGATGGAGGCGCACAGCACGCCGAGCACGCCACCCTCGGCGCAGGACGGGACCATGCCGGGCGGCGGGGGCTCGGGGTAGAGGCAGCGGTAGCAGGGGCCGTGCTCGGCCCAGAAGACGCTGGCCTGCCCGTCGAAGCGGTAGATCGAACCCCAGACGTAGGGCTTCTTCAGGAACACGGCCGCGTCGTTGACCATGTACCGGGTCGCGAAGTTGTCCGTGCCGTCGACGATCAGGTCGTACTGCGCGAAGATCTCCAGCACGTTGTCGTTGGACAGCGCCTCGTTGTGGACCACCACGTTCACGTACGGGTTGATCTCGCGGACCGAGTCGCGCGCCGACTCCGCCTTCGGCCGGCCGATGTCGGACTGGCCGTGGATGATCTGGCGCTGCAGGTTGGACTCGTCGACGGTGTCGAAGTCGATGATGCCGAGAGTGCCGACCCCGGCCGCGGCCAGATACATCAGCGCGGGCGAGCCGAGACCGCCCGCGCCCACGCACAGCACCTTCGCGTTTTTGAGGCGCTTCTGCCCGGCCATCCCGACGTCGGGGATGATCAGGTGGCGCGAGTAGCGCCGCACCTCGTCGATGGTGAGTTCGGCAGCGGGCTCGACGAGCGGTGGCAGGGACACGGCTGTGCCTTTCCGTCGATGGAGGCTTCTCCGTCTGCCAATTCTGCCCCGCCCCGTCGCATTCCCGGCGTGAGCCCGGCCACCCTGCCCGTAATGCGGGACGGCTACGGGATCGCCGGACCGGCGTACCGGTCCCCGCTGATGAACGGCCACGGGTTGGCCACGCAGCCCTTGAGCCCCAGCGTCTGCTGCTGCATCACTGGTGCCGGCCGGCCCGCGCCGGTGCACGCCTCGTGGCCGTGGCCGAGCTCGTGCCCAACCTCGTGGTTGATCGCGTAGGCGCGGTAGACGTCCAGCGGAGCGTTGTAGTCCGGTACAGCGGTGAGCCACCGCGCGTCATTGATGATCACCTGTCCGGTCAACCGGCACGACGTGAACTTGTCGGTGTGCAGCCCGCCGGCCGCGCACATCGCCTCCGAGGTCACCGGGCTGGCCAGGTAGACGGTGAACTCCGCCGGCGCGCCCCTCGGCACCCGCTGCAGGCGGAACTGACCGCTCGCGATCCAGCTGCGCTGGTCGCCCAGCACCGTGTCGACGACCTTTGCGAACTCGTCGGGGTTTTCGTTGAGGCCGTTTTCGACCTCGACCCGGAACCGGCGCAGGGTCCCCGCCGTGCCCAGGATCTGGCCGCCGGTCTCGACCGCGGTGAAGGTGCCGACGCCCTTCTCGACCGGGGCCGCCGACCCGGTCGGGGTCGGGCCTGCCGACCCGGTGGCCCTCGGCGTCTGCGGGACGCCGGTGGTCGTGACCGGCGGCACGGTCCACGGCGTGGGCTTGCCGTCGAGCCAGCCGGTGCGCAGCACGCCCACGCCGATACCAGCCATGACCAGGGCGACCAGGGTGGTGCCGAGCAGGTATGCGCGCCAGCCGCCGCCCGACCGTTGCCGATCCTTGCGCCGCGGGTCCGGGCGACGGGGCGTCGGCCGCGGGCGGGTGTCGGTGGCACCCCGGGGCGCGCGCCCGTCCCGCCCCGTATGACCGTCCCGCGCCGCACGACCGTCCCGCCCCGCGTGGCCGTCCCACCCTGGATCGCCGTCCCGCCCCCCATGAGCGTCGCGCGCGGCGCGGCCGTTGCCCGGCCAGCGGGTGTCCTCCGGCCAACCCGGCGCGGCTTCGCGACCCGGAGCGGGCGCGGGCGGCCACGATGCCGGCGGTTGCGGATCCGGCCAGCCGGTCTCCGACTCCGCCGGCTCCGACCAGGCGGTGCCAGGCGGCGCAGGCTCCGACCAGGCGGTGCCAGGCGGCGCAGGCTCCGACCAGGCGGTGCCAGGCGGCGCAGGCTCCGACCAGGCGGTCCCCGCCGGGGTCGCGTAGTGGCCGGCCCAGGTCGGCTCGGCGCGCTCGCGCGCGGGCTCGGTCCACACCCAGCCGTTGTCGTCGGGCTCGGGGGTTTCCCACTGCGGCCCGCCGGCGGGAGGGCTCACCGGTCGCGCCTCGTGCCTGGCCGACCGTGCACCGCGTGAATGCCGGTGGGGTGGGTCGCTCATCCCGCCATAAGTCATCGGGTCAACAGCTTGCCATGTATGCCGGGTCGGCGCCCGCCGGACCCTCGCATCAGCCGGTCACTTCACCGGGGACAGCCAACCCACCACGAACAGTAAGGGTCCGGCGCGGCCGATCGTTCGTGCGGGCGGGGTCTGCGGAGGCGAGCGGTTCGTCCAGCAGGCCGAGGAACGCACGGGCGACCATCCGTGGTGCCTCCATCTGTGCGACATGGCCAACGTCGTGCAGCGTGAGCAGGCGGCTGTCCGGCACCACCCGCGCCACCTGGGCCGCCACCCGTACGTCCACGAGCTGGTCCCGCGTCCCACCGATGACCAGCGTCGGCGCGGTGATCCGGCGGGCCACCCGCCACAGCGATGCGGAGCCGGGCAGGTAGGCCCGCACGAAGCTCAGGATCAGGCTGCGCAGCGTACGCACGTACGCGGTGGTGTAGCCGGGGACCGTGTAGCGCAGCCGCGCCTCCTCCACCGCCTCGGCGAAGCGCTGCTCGGGGAAGCGGCTCGGATCGGCGAAGCAACTCGCGATGACCATGCGCGCCAACTGGGCCGGCTCGATGGTGGCCAGGCGGCGGGCGGCCAGCCGGTCGGCCATCGGGATCAGCAGCAGCGGCAGCATCCGGCCGTGGAAGGACCGGCGCGGATCCAGGAACGGCATCGCCGGCGACACCAGCGTGAGCGAGCGCACCAGGTCCGGCCGCGTGCCGGCGACGTGCACCGAGACGGCGCCGCCCAGCGAGTTGCCGAACAGATGGACCGGGCCCCGGTCGGCGTACTCGATCCAGCGGATCACGCTGTCGGCCATGGCGGCGACCGTGTAGCTGCGGGCCGGGTCGCTGCGCCCGAAGCCGGGCAGGTCGATCGCCTGGCCGTCGAGGCGGTCGGCGAGCAGGCCGGCGAGGTCGGTCCAGTTCAGCGACGAGCCGCCGAGACCATGCACGTACACGGCCGGCTCGGCGGCGGCAGAGCGGGCCGGGGTGTCTCTGACGTGGATGCGTGCCCCGTCGACCACGACCGTGCGGGCGGGCCAGGGCGACGTGATCCCCTCTTCGGCGGGAAGAACATCATCGGGTACGAGACGAGCGCGGCGCATGGCACCATACTGCCCCGCACGAAAGCCGACTTCCGTTAACTTTCCCTTAGACCGCGAGAAATCCTCACGCCATCTCCGATGCCCGGCGGCGGACGGAACGCGGCACGGGCGCCACGCGGAGCCGGTTACGGAAGCAACGCCTCCAGGCGCCGGTTGACGGCGGCCAGGGTGGCGCGCACGATGGCCTGCCGCTGATCGCCGTTGACGACGGCCGAGCCGGACAGCTCCTCGACCCAGCCCCCGTGCGCCAGCAGCAGCACGACCACGGCGACCTCGCAGCTTCCCAGCGGCACGACGGTCGCGTTTTCGATGAAGCACCGGGCCGAGCCGGCGAGCACCTGGTCGATCGCGTTGGAGGCGGCCACGGCCGCGAGCCGCAGCACGTACCCGTCGAAGGCCGGCCCGCTGGCCACACCGACTGCCGGTCCGTCCTCACCGGAGAGCCTGACCTCGACCACCGCGTCGGTACCCTGCGTGCTCACCTCGACCTGGTCGAGGACGACCCGTGGCGCGTACGGGGCACCGGGCAACGGCCGGTGCGGCGGCGTGCTGTCGCGGCCCTGCTCGCCGAGTTGCGGGTAGGCCCGGGTCGCGGCGGCCCACCCGGTTTCGGCGGGCCGGGCACCACCGGCGCGACCGCCGGACGCCCGGCCTCCCAACCCGTGGGTAGTGGGAGCGTGACTGCCCGCGGCGCGCGGGCCGGACCCGCGCACATCGGCCGGGCGTTCCGGGCCTCGCGGCTCCGCCGGGCGGGCGCTGCGGCCCTCCTCCGGCGGTGCGGCCGGTGGGGCCTGGGCGGGCGGTCCGGCCTCGACGGTTGGGGCGGGCGGTTCCTCGGCGACCCGCCGCCGACGCGGCGGGGTGGGTTGGGCCGACGCGGGCATGAAGTGCCGCAGCGGATCCTCGTCGTCGTTGGGCTCGGCGGCCAGCCCCATCCGCTCCTTGAGCAGGCGGGCCACCTCCCGGCTGACCTGCGCGGGATCGGCGTCGTCGGCCAACTCCAGGCGCAGCGTGTGCAACCCGTCCGGCGCG
>WNGE01001857.1_pt1 | contig 26349 bp, 24 predicted proteins | sample 5400651 | NCBI WGS metagenome assembly WNGE01 (sample SAMN13153370, study PRJNA577476) | soil metagenome | isolation source: 60 cm soil or saprolite under grassland replicate 2 | place: USA:California | collected 2016-06-15 | reverse complement strand
GAGCTACCTCCTGTATGAGCCACTCGTCCAGAGCACTTTTGTGCTCAGCCCAGGAAGAGAGTGGAAGGAGGATCGGCAAGGGCTGAGTCGCGTCTTGCTCGGCTTGTTCGACTAGAGAGCGGGCCAGTTCCAACAACAGTGTGGACTTGCCCGCACCCGGCTCCCCCAGGATGAGCAATTCATGCTGCGCCAGTTCATAGGCCTGGACAATGGAGGTATGCGGAGGAAGTGGGTGCTCCGGCTGATCGGGTAGGCGCAACGAGAGACTGACCGCATTTTGGACGGCAGCCGGTCTCGAAGCTAAACCCAATTCCAGCTGAATCACTCCTTGCAGCGACTGGGCGCGGATCTGCTCGTACCGCACACGGAGACGCCGCAGCATATGGATTCGATCTTGCTCAGAGAGGGGATGCACGATTGCTATTTGCTTCTCGCGACCGCCGAGCCAGGAAAGCAGCGTGAGCGCTACTAAGAGGCCCAGGCTGGACCACACCGGAAGCGGGTAGGTTTGCGCAAGATGGATGATATAGAGTTTCGCGAGCGGTGTATCCATTGTAGTCGTGTTGAGGTTGGCAATGGTACCGGTGAAGATATTAATAACTAACGTTCCCCATACAAAGAGCAGGGCGCGCAAAAGCCTGCGGCAGATCCGTACCCTCCAGTGGAGGGGTGCTGAGGGAACCTCGGGGGATGTTCCACGTTCTAACACGACGTTTACTCCATGCTTTTAGATATATTGCGTATAGTATAGAATGAAACTGATCTTGTGGCAACATCAGGGACAAGCCCGAGATTGAGATAAGACTTCCTACGCAGTGCATATGAAGGAGCTCCTAGTTAAGGAAACTACCATCTACCAAAAAAGAGGAAGGACTGGGACGGTCCCTTACCAGAGGTTATTTCTTTAATATGCATCGCTAAAGAGATGTATAAACCCTAATCTCTTCTCTGATAGAGAGCAAGATATTCACTGTAGTGTTTGTGGAAATCTTGATTAGCCTTTTCATCGAACTGGACCCCTAGCACTTGAGATGCAAGCTGCTCATATTCAGCGATCTGATATAGCCGCTTCCGCAAGTGAAAGACATGCCGGAGAGATCGTCTCCTCCACCAATCTTTTATCCATTCTACTGGTTTGGTGAGCAATTCCTTCGAGTACTTTGAAGGATCAGCAGGATTTGAGAGGGGATTTAATACTTGAGGGACAAAACCTAAGACCGTTTCTAGAAATGAATCCTCATTTAGTTGATAGTGAGCTTTGACTGATTCCGTCACTTTGCTTAACTCACGCTTCACTTCGATGCGCTCTTGCAATGTCCTGGCTTTTGCTAGCTTTACTTGCAAAGATTGGAAGTCTTGCCGTATACCTGCAAATTCGCTTCTAAAATCATCTATTGCCGTCGGCAAATCAGGCGAGGAACGATATAGATCAAAAAAGATCGATAGACTAGGAGGGAGAAATAAAGGGACTTCGGCTTCATCTTCATAAACCAGCTCAATCTTTTCTTTGAAGGATTCAGCAATAACTTGGTATATCTTTTCTGCTACTGATAATCGAATGTGGTCAGCAAATGCATCAAGCTGTGGGATACGACGGCTAGAGGGGTATAGAGGAATCCCCGCATGTTCTGAAATGCGCCAATAAACAAATGTGCGTAAATGAGAGGCTCCCTCGAAAGCGGCTCCACTGTAATAGTGGTTAACCAAGTCTAACATGTGATTTCCAAGAACAAAAAAAGGTCTGATGGTAAGGTCATTTCGCTGAGAGTCGAGCCACCAATGTGATAAAGTTGTCTCATATTCGCGCTCTAAACCAATGAGGACTTCGTTCTTGCTTCTTGATTCATCCTTTCCCTGAAGAAAGTCATCAACAACATCTGAGATAAATTTAGCAAGCCCTTGCCTTGAAAATGTAACTCGTCGTTGATCTAAGTCTAATTTAGAAAGATAGATGTCAAACTCTTTCCGTATCTGCGGAATGTAGGGAATTGTTTCTATCTCTCTCAGGATTCCCTTTTTTATTAATATCTGCCTAAGCTTGAGGGCTCGTGCGTCTGGAGGAAGTTCTGATTTCAATACATAGATACGATCATGTAAGGCAAGACCATCAAGCAACATAGACAGATTAAAGAGGCGTTCAGTATTGCTAGGAGACCATGAATTTTGCCCATCAAAAGTCAAATGATAGTCCGTATCCCAAACCCTCCTGACCAAGTTTTCAAAGGCTTCTCCCTCTGGATAACCTTGAAGCAGGCGGGCGGACTCGCACAACATGGTCTGGTCTAGCAGAACATCATTAGGCGAGAATATATTATCCATAGTTAACGACCTCTGCTGTATCTGCCAAGTTCCATCTTCCTTCTTGAGAAGAAGGACTCTAGCCGTTATAGCCAAATTCCGAACATCGTTTGAGGAGAGCAAGTTGCCACGGATCTGCCATTGGGTCGCCTCCTTCTGCTTGCATTGATGCTGTTCATACTATATACGATGTAGTGAAGAGACGACAAACAAACGCGTTGATGAAGCGATACCTGATGTTCATGAAAAGCTTCGCGGGGTGTTTCAGTTCCAGTCCTAGCTTCTCGGTCTCCCCACTAGCCCGGTCTTAGACCTGGTTGCCTTGCCCCACTACCAGAAACCAACCCCGCCGACAACCAGGTCACGCCCGCGGTCTACGCACTTGTACCTCGACTGCCCCAGCTTCAAAAACCAACCCCACCGCAGTCGATCAAAGTGCGTAGACGTGTTCCCCCACTCCGCTCAAGATCTTTCCGCCCGCTTGGGAGCCACCGAAATAGCATTGGTCGGGATCAGTACCGAAGCACCGTTCTGAGGGAGTGCCTGTAATTGCTGAATTTGGGCAGAAACCACATCGGCTTTCAGTTTCAGGCCCAGCTTCGTAAAGCGCTCATACATCTGCTGGAGCCGTGGCAGATCTTTAGGAGTAGCACAGAAGCGTTCACAGAGAAAGCACTTCACATCGCTCTCACAGTGCAGTTTTGGGTTGCGTCGGCAAAAGCCAACGGGAAGCTGAATCCAACTGACAGAATCACCCTCGGCAAAGAGCGTGTACTCTTCTTGGATGAAGAAACTTGGAACCCAGCTCTGTCCCCCATCTTGCATCTGAGCAATTGCCTCGCTGAATGACTTCTCCACCGTCTGATCGAGTATGCGAGCATATTCTAGTGTCATATTGAGGGTTGCATGTCCCATCAGCTTCTGAAGAGCAGACTCGCGAACTCCATAATTCAAGAGCGCGACAGCAAATGTGTGACGAAACCGATGTGGAGTAATATTCTTGAGTTCAAGTTTACGGCCAAGCTGATTGATCAAAATCCCGGCTTGCCCGCCGCCTTTCCATGCCCGACCAAATCTGGTGAAGAGAAAATCATTTCTTTTCTCCCAACCGGTCTCTTGCCAGTCACGCAGAGCCTGCAGACATTGTGGTGTCAGCGGAATGAGGCGGTCCTTGAGACCTTTGCCCTCATGAATATGCAATTTCCATCTCCCTGCTATCTCAACGATATCAGATGCTTTTAATGCCGCCAGTTCTGCTGCCCGAATCCCCGTATGGAGGAAAACGAGGACAAGCGTGCGCTCAATGAGGGATGCCTTGGTATTGCAGTATTCTAAAATGGTGTGGACCTCATGATCTGAAAGATACCGAGGAATCATCTCGGGTTGACGAGGGACATCCTGCACCTGGAAAGGACTACGAAGTGGTGCCGTCTCAAGCGGTTCCCCTACAGCGAAATCGAAGAAGCGACAAAGGCTTTCGTACAGACTGTGATGGTACCGCTTTCCATAGCATCCTGCCTCGTGTTGTTGCTTCAAATGCTGAAGATAGGCAAGAGCAACCGAGCGTGTAACTTGATCGAGGCGGTGAATCTGTGGATAGGTGGCTTGCAACCAGATAAAAAAAGCAAGGACTGCGATCCGTCGCATCTCCATCGTCGCCACTTTGTACTTCACTTCACACCACTTCAGATAGGTCACAATAGCCTCTCGAAAGGTCGTTTGCTGGAGCGAAGCAAGCTGCCTTTCATGATGGAAAAGCAAGGTCGCCTTTGGAATGATCCCCCATGCCACCAGGTACTTTTCTAGCCGGAAGAGCTTAGGACGCGGTGGCCCTCCAACCCTTTTGTCCTCAAGCTGTTGGTGCCACTGCCGATAACTTTCTCGGAACGTCTCAAAATCTTCTCGTGTGATCTCTTCAAGTGGCTTGCCTACAGTGACGAGAAGCCAGAGAAGCAAGGTGAGTTCATACGAATCATTGCGATGTTGATATCCCATCTGCTCGGCTGTTGCCCGGATCCGTCGCCGATACGGTTCGCTTGCCTCAGACCATTGCCGACCAAGAACGATCCTGAGTCGAGAAAGCAAGGAAAAGCTGGGGCGCATGTAGCCCCGAAAGAACAGGAAGGACAAGAACACATTGAAATGGTCCCATACCTTTCTTCGTTGAGCTTCATACACTCGGAGGATATCATCCTCACTCCATTGCAATGGGGGCTTGCCGATGTCCTGGCACATCACCAGAGGAACGTTATGCAATCGTGCTAAACGTACAGGATGCTCAGCCCCTTTCCTCGCCTCCAAAAATTGATGATATTCAGTTATCAGGGCATCATCTGTTTGGGCAGAGCCACGTCCAAGGATCATTGAGCACCTCCAGTCAAAGAGAGGTGAAGGCCGTTTCCAGGCTGAAGTGCTATTTGAGCTTTTGCGAATTCTGCTTCGACAAAGCGGTCTGTAAGATGCAAATAGGGTTCAAGAGAATGGGCATTTCTATGACCAACAAGCCGACGGATTGCTGGTTCAGACATTCCCTGCATGGCTAAGGATGTGATGCCGGTATGCCGAAACAGATGGGCATGCAGCGAGAGACCACATTGTCCAGCATAGTAGTTGATAGCGTGCTGCAATGCGTTGACCGACAATGGTCGGCCACGCGCTTTTCCTTTGAACCCGATGAAAATCTCATCTACCTCTGGAAAAAGATCGCGCCGCTCTTCATCTAAGTATTTGTTGAGCGCAGCGAAGGTGTAGCGATCCATGTAGACGATCCGCTCCAGGTTGCCTTTGCCATGACGGATACGAATGCTCCGATTGCTGCACTCGATATCTTCAAAGGCGATAGAGAGTGCCTCACTGATGCGTAGGCAACTGATCCACAGGAGTAAAATGAGTGTGCGATCGCGCCAAGAAGGAAGAACTTCAAAGAAGACTCGGAGATCACCCTCGGCGATGATATCTGGCAAGCGAAAGGGCTGTTTCTGGTACAGGCTCGTGTTTCTGTTTCGGGCTTCTCGGCTCCGTTGCAGAGGAGCGACTGGGTTGATTGGGAACCGTTCTGAGTCGATTAAGCTTAACTCAGTAAAAAGTGAAGAGATAGCGGCCAAGCGGCGATTAATGGTCAAACTGGAAAGCCCCGCCTGTTTCTGCAATTCCATGAAGCGCAGACACATCTTCCGATCCACTTGGTCAAGCGGAACCTGGAGTGTCTGAAAAAACACCTTCAGGTCGTGAGCATAATTGATCCAGGTATGTGCTGATTGACTGAGCTTGACCTTGCTAAGGAAGTGATCAATGAGTGGGACATTCGTGGAGACATCGACCATCGTACTGTGTTGTTAATAACAGGTTATAATTGAGCAGGTTTAGCACCTTAATAGTGACCCGCTCAAAACGGTTCTAGCACTCAATGGTGACCCACCAGCAGTAACAACATAAAAATGACCCACCCCCAAGCAGGTGGTACCCTTGTGTGGAGTGACAACGACAACGTCAACCACACGGGAGGAAGCCATGCTTAGGAGCAGAACTGTGAATACCATACACGAACTACTCGCGCAAGGAAAGTCCATTCGTCATATCGCGGCGACACTCGAATTGTCGCGCAACACGGTGCGCAAATATCTCCATGGAACGGCGGCCCCAGAAGCCACCCCGCGCGCGCGACGCAAACGAGGGTCGAAACTGGATGCCTTCAAGCAGCAGATTGCACAGTGGATGAAGGAGGATCACCTCTACAATTGTGCGACCATGCTTCCTCGCTTACGCTCAATGGGCTACACGGGAAGCGGCACGTTACTGCGCGAGTTTGTCCATGACCTGCGACCCCCAACGCAAGGGCATCATCCGGTGCGCCGCTATGAAACGGAGCCTGGTGAGCAACTCCAATTTGATTGGGCCGAATTCCGCTACGAGCTGGAAGGTGTCCCAAAGAAACTGTATGGATTTACCGCGGTGTTGAGCTATTCGCGCATGCGGTATGTCATCTTCGTCAAACGCTGTGATGCAGCAACGCTCATTCGCTGCTTGATGGAAGGCTTTGAGTACATGGGAGGGTTACCCAAGGCGGCCTTGACGGATCGGATGAAAACGGTGCTGCTGGATATGGATGGCAAAACGCCCATCTGGCATCCGCGCTTTGCCGATTTCATGGCCTCGATCGGCGTCTCGCCACGGGTTTGCAAGTCTTACACGCCCCAAACGAAAGGCAAGGTGGAGCGCAGTGTCGGTGTCATCAAGTACAACTTCTGGCCGGGCGTCCACTTCACCGACCTTGACGACTTGAATCAGCAAGCGACGCAGTGGTGTAATCGCCTGAACCAGCAGGTGCATCGCACGACGCGAGCCCGTCCAATGGATCGGTGGTCACAAGAACCATTAGCTCCCCTGCCTGCGGCCTTCGCCTGGGAGCGCTTTGCAACGGAAGATCGCAAGGTGAGTTGGGATGGCTATCTGTCCTACGATGGGGTGCTCTATGGTCTGCCTTCTGAACCGCCACTAGCTGGAACCACGGTCCAGGTGCGAGAACACCGGGGGGTGCTCACGATCTGGTCCCATGGCCAGCATGTGACGACCTGGACGAAGCATGCCTGCTCAGGAGAGATCATCTCCCATCCCGATCAATTTCGCACGGTGGCTTCTGCTGCGGCCTTACGACGAGCAGTCGAACCATTGGGGCACCAAGTGGCTATTCCTGACGTCAGCCAACGTCCCCTGGCAGAGTATGACCGCTTGTGCGGGGTGGAGGTAGCGACATGTCCGATGTAATGAAAACGCTCGGCTTAACGCAACTGGAGAAGGCCCTACCGGCCTTGTTTGAGCAAGCCCGACAGCAGAAGATGACCTACGAAACGTTTTTGCACCGGGCCTTAGATGCTGAGGTGGAGGGACGCAACCTACGTGCGGCTCAAAGACGGATCCAGGCCGCACGACTTCCTGTCACCAAGACCTTGGAGTCCTTTGATTTCTCGTTTCAGCCCAGCATCTCCGAGCGGCTGGTGCGGGAACTCGCCGACCTCTCGTTCGTTCAGACCGCCACGAATGTGATTTTTCTGGGACCCCCGGGAGTGGGGAAAACCCATCTCTGCATCGCGCTTGCGGTCAAAGCCTTGGCGGCAGGGCATTCGGCCTTGTTTACGACGCTCTCCCAGCTCGCAGAGGCGCTTGAGACGGCCTCCTATCCCAGCCTGGTACGTCAGCGGCTTCGTCGCTACACCACCCCTAGTGTTCTCATCATTGATGAGGTCGGCTATACACGGTTGACCCCCGAGCAATCTCATCATTTCTTTGAGCTGGTCACCGCCCGCTATGAGCAGGGGTCTATCTTGCTCACCAGCAACACCAGCTTTTCGGAATGGGGCAATTTACTGGGAAACGAGGTGTTAGCGACTGCTCTGCTTGATCGCTTGCTTCATCACGCGGAGGTGCTTTCCGTCACTGGTCGTAGTTATCGGATGAAAGATCGTCTTAGTGCCAACTCTGTGAGTGTCCAACCATGAGCAACTCATGCTCGTTCTTTCAAGGGAGGCTGGGTCAGATCTTAACCTGGTAAAAAGTGATCACATTTGGGTTGCTATTGACAGTTGTGCCTGAATAGCTCCCACAACGGTCTCATCGACAAGGGGAACAAGATGTTCCTTCTTCGATTTCCAGAGAAATGACCGTAGATACCACTCGTGCCGGTCATCACACCTCAGACAATCAAGCGGTAAGGTGAGCAGCTCCGAGAGCCTCATCCCGACTTCAAGTAATACCGTTGTCATGCGCAAAATGTTTGTTGGCAAGGCGTTCAAATGGGTTCTGAGTTGGACCAGGACTTCTTCAGGGATCTCGCGCGACAAGTACTCTGGCTCTTTGGCAAGATCATCATCAAAAATGATCCGCTCTTTTGTGATTCCTGGCACCTGCAATCGGTGGACACAGGTTTCAAAAAAGACCCGTAGACCAATGAGTAAGCCGTTCCTCCTGGAAGGTCCCTTTTGTGGTTGCATGTGCAAAAAATGGAGATAGGCGACGATCAGCGACCGATCAATATCCGTGATCTGAGAGTGGGGGGCCACCTTCACTAAAAATTGTGAAAAGGAGTGAATAGCTCCCAGTTTGCCACTACAATCACTTGGGCTCCGTACCGCCATATGATACTTCATGAAGTCTTTAGCAAGGTCGCGCAGCCAGGGTTGCTGAATGAGGGTAAAATTCAAGCGAAAATTCGTTGTGGTGGGATTAACAGCCAACCCGAGTTTTCGCATATCCCACACATCTTTGTCGGTTTCTTCTCGCTCATCGTAGGCAGAGGCCACAACACCATAGAGATGGCGCATCAAGCAGACGCGGCGATCTTCTCCGTGATGCACATAGTGCTCTTGGGTTGCTCGTAAGTAGCGTCTCTGCGTATGCCTGTATTTTCCCGACTGGATCAGATAGGTACGCAGCGAGGTCTCCCAATACTCCAAATCGTGGACCATGAGCGAAGGGCACGTTGGCGCAATGATGTTGAGCCAGGTCGTCATCCCTTTAAATTCCCGGCAAAAGCTGGCTTGATTCCGCCCAAGCCTCCATTCTCCGGAGGTAAATTTGTACCAGACAGCATATTTCAACTCTGTCTTGAGCCCTGATGACACGATCGAAAAATGGAGATAGCATTTGCTGCTGCCTGGTCTGCGCTCCATCACATCCCAAGTATCAGACGCCCATTGATCTATCAGATGCTCTTGCAAACGCTCTTGCTTTTCAAGAGACCATTCCATACGTTCACTCTTGAGCAGCGCCATGAGCTTCCTCCTTCTTCAACGCTCGTTTCAAGTCGGCGGGAGTCAACTCCAGGTAAATGTCTTGTGTGGTCTGTACGCTGCTATGCCCGAGCAAACGAGCCACAGTTGCTGGCGGAAGTTTGTCATCTCTGAGCCAGATCGTCGCTCGTGTGTGTCGCAGCATATGGGGAGTGAAGTGCACATGTGCCCGCCTGCAGATATGCTTGACCAGTGAGCGTACGGCATCGTAGGTCATGGGCTGCCCCAGCTTTCCTCCCCAGAGATTCACAAAGACGTAATCTGGCAGGGAATCAGCTTCAAGTGCTCCGAGATCCTCGATGAGGTAGTCTGTGTAGAGATGCATGAGCGGCTCTTCACAGGGAATGGTGTAGGAGCTTCGTGTCTTGGCGCGGGCGCCATTGGGATTCTGCTCACGCGGCACAATCTGGATCGTCCCCTCTTCAACGGAGACATCCTCATGACGCAATCCGAGTGCCTGCCCGACGCGAATGCCCGTGCTGAACAGTAAGGCTAGCAGAAGCCGATCCCTGGTATGGATACAGACATCAAGTAATTTCTGGACCTGCTCACTCGTTAAGGTTTTGGGGCGACGCTGTTCGCGTTTGACTGAGACGACACGCGTCTGGACAGGCTTCGTTTTGGCAATGCCATACAGCAGGGGCTTGTAGCGGCGCTGAGGCATCATGAGAAAACGGTACAAAGGGAGATCAGGAACGGTATGCAGGCGCTGGTGATACTCATAGAGCCCATGCACAGAAGTTAACATGAGATTAATGGTGGCATTGGTTCTCCTGGGAAGCTTGGGGTCAATAGAGGTGACGTTTGGATCGGGTCGCCGGAGCCATTGGATAAATGCGGCCAGATGGGCGACATCCACCTCAGTCCAGTCCAATTGCTCGGAACACAAGAACTCCCAGAAGGTTTTCAAATGCTGGGCTGTGGCCCGGATCGTGTTAGGAGATCGCCCCAGATCATCAAGAAACGTGAGATAGGAAAGGATCGGCTGAACGGGCTGATACGCGTCGTCGAGCACGAGCCAGGTCATGTGCTCCCGCTCAGAAAAGCGGATGCGTTGTACCTTCATAGATGACACTCCTTTCGTTAAAGAAATGCTACAACTATCTTATTCCACGACGGTGAAAAAGGATTCGTAACATGCCTTGTGGACGTTGTAAGTGGTCTATTGAGGTGATACAGATAAGGGCGAAATTGCTCTGGGCCGGACTCAATCTGCGCGCCGAGGATTGTCCGGTTCAAGGACATCATCGACACCATCAGGAGGATGAAGAAACTGGGCAGCTTCGATCAGGGCAAGAAGCGGGATCGTTCTATCCACTCGAAATGCTTCAGGCATTGGCGGTCGTCTGGCTGTTTGCTGGGCTACGCAGTGATGAGCTGTCACGACTGCGCGTCGGATGCGCACGTCAGCAAACGGTCGTGACAGGAGAGCAACCAGAGGAAAGCAAGCCGCTCTGTTTGCTTGACATCCCCGTTCACAAAACCGGGCGAGCATTCACCAAACCCGTTGATCCGCTGGTAGGGGAGGCCATTACAGCCTGGGAAGCAGTTCGTCCAGCGCAACCTGATCTTGTGGACCCCAAAACGGGTGAGCAGGTGCAGTTCTTGTTTTGTTATCGAGCAAAACGTCTCTCGAAAACCTACTTAAACAAAACGCTCATTCCTATCCTGTGCCAGCGCGCTGGCATCCCTCGCACTGATGCACGCGGGTCGATTAGCAGCCATCGCGCACGTTCAACCATTGCCAGCCAACTCTTCAATGCACGTGAACCCATGACCTTGTTTGAATTGCAAGCCTGGCTCGGTCATCAATCGCCTGCGACCACACAGCATTATGTCTTGACCAGCCCGACAAAACTGGCCCAGGCGTACAAAGATGCAGGCTATTTTTCTCGCAATGTACGTGCCATCGAGGTGCTCATTGATCAGAATGCTATTACCAATGGAACGGCAGCGAGTGGCTCTCCCTGGCGTTACTATGATCTGGGGCACGGTTGGTGTAGCTATGAATTTTTCGATCAATGCCCACATCGCATGGCGTGTGCTCGCTGTGACTTCTATGTTCCTAAAGATTCAGAGCGAGGACTTTGGCTTCAGACACGGGACGGCTTGCTCAAGATGCTTCAGGAAATACCCTTGAGCGATGAAGAGCGAGCGGCTGTCGATGGAGATGTCCAGGCCCTGGATCGGCTCTTGGAACGGCTCCAAGAGGTCCCAACTCCCAGCGATTGTCAACAGCAACACTTGCCAGTAGTCCCTGTGAGCAGCATCTTTCCTGCTCAATTAGTTGCTCGCCGTAGTGGAAAGGAGGCGCCTTGAGATGGAAATCCCACTGGAGACTGGACAATTGATGGAAACGCCCATGTGACGATTGAAGACCACTCCCAACAAGATGGCGAAAGGAGACTGCTATGACAGACACACACGGAACAGCCAGTACGCGAAACTCGAAATTTATCAAGGCAACACCTGAAACACTCTATCGAGCCTTTACCGACCCCGCAGCCCTGGCTGTCTGGCAAGCACCGGGAGACATGACTGGCAAAGTCCATAGTTTCGACGACAGAGTGGGCGGAGGGTATCAGATGTCGCTGTACTACCCTTCATCCGAAACGACCTCCCCAGGCAAGACTGAAGATCGGGAAGATCGATATACTGCGCGGTTTGTGGAACTGACGCCTCCGAGAAAAATCGTCGAAGCGATCACCTTTGATACGGTCAATCCGGCGTTCCAAGGTGAGATGATTATTGAGGCCACATTTGAGGCCGAAAACGGCGGAACAACTGTCTCTCTCTTTTTCAAGGATATTCCCTCGGGCGTTCGGCCCGAGGACAATGAGGCTGGCACGCGGTCAAGCCTCGAGAAGCTGGCACGCTATGTCGAGTAGGGAGGGAATGAGGAATTAGAGGACGACATCAATTCCACATAATCAACGTGCAAAGGCGCATGGCCGATTGGTATTTCGAGACGGCAAAGACGTGGGAGGATCTGGTGGCCACCCACGAAAAATGGGTCAGGGACTACAACTACCAAAAGCACCTGGCGCATGAAAAGCGAGAAGACGGGCGACATTCACCAGCAGAAGTGTTAGGGTGGGTGACTGGCAGGCAGGTGGAACCGGACTATATGTATCGGGCCTTTTCCGCCATCTGTGAGACGAGAACCCTCACGAAAGCCGGGTATGCACATTTCAGGAACTTCCTTCTGTATGGGGAGAGGGGACTGGCTGGCAAGAAAACCCTGATCAACCTCTTTCAGGACACCCTTGCCATTGAGTATGGAGAACATCCCCTCGCCAAATACTCCGTGGAATTCCAGCCGGAAGACAAACATTTTGCTCGTGTTGGCAATCCTCGCCTGTATGAGCATCCCTATCACTCTCCACAATTGGAACTCTGGCAGCCTCACGAGGTGGAGTGGTATGTGATTATCCGTTGTGAACCATCGAGCAAGCGGCGCAAAAGAAAGGTCCGATCCTTGCTGATCCAACTGCCCTTGAATATGGAGGGGGGAGCTTCCTGAGTGCTGATGAGAGCAACCTGCTCGTTTTCTTCCAAGTACCTTGGCTCTGGTGTCTTATCGAGACAAACAAAGGGGCAGCGGATCCAATACAGAATCCCCAGATGAGGAGATAATACCAATCTCAAGTTCCTGAGCCGAGGAAGGCTCTTTTTACAAAGGATATTGCACGCCCCTGTCAAGGAACTCGTGTTTTACTGGATGAACGTTTAACGTTCATGAACGTAGCGTAGAAGACAGTTGAGCTATGGGAGAGTATGGTATAGATCCGGGCTTGGTATGCGTTACGTTGCGTCAACGTTTTTCGCATCTCTATTCCAGAGTACGTTCTAGAGCAAACTGGCTCTACAAGCTGTCTTACGTAACGTTAACGTTAACCGGCATTACACTATGGCGAGGTTTGATCAGGGATACATTCGGCGGCATCAACCCGAAGATCAAGCCAATCAAGCCAGCTGTCTCAACCTGGTGACCAATGCGGTAGTGACCTGGAACACGACCTATATGATGGATGCTATTACGAATTTGCGAGCGAAGGGGCATGCAGTAGCAGACAGTGATCTCGTCCATCTCTCACCAGCATTGTATGCGCATATTAATCGCTACGGGAAATACCATTTCGAGGCAGAGGCGACACTTGATCAGCAACCACGGCGTCCTCTCCGTCAGCCGTCAGTCCTCAAGGCTTAACGTTGGTTTTTGTCCAATTGCTACGGGAACCCCACGCACACCTGCATTGATTGCCAGCACTGTTGCCACATTAGATGAACGTTCCGGCGGACGCATCCTCCTCGGTCTTGGCCCATCTGGAGCTAATGTCATCGAACACTGGCATGGCGTACCTTTCCAGAAACCGGTGCAGCGAACTCGCGAATATGTCGAGATTATCAGGATGATCCTGCGCGGCGAAAAACTGGTCTACCACGGCGAAATATTCAATTTCGATCGCGGTTTCAAACTGCGCTTTACCCCTCCACGTACAGAAATACCTATCTATATCGCGGCCATGGGACCAAAAAACGTGGTGCCGGTAAGATGGGCGTTTATTATGCGCAAATGCTTACACGCAATGGCTACGGCGCGGAAGTAGAAGCCGTTCAGGAGGGTTGGAAACAAGGGATGAAAGGCGGCGTAGAGGCCGTTTCGCCCGAACTCCTCGACGCAACATCTATGATTGGCACACCGCAGCAGATTGTAGCCAAACTCGACCAATGGGTTGCAGCAGGCGTGGATGAGCCAGTGCTATTCATGCCCAGCGGCACACCCGACGAAGCCGGACAAAAATTAGATGCGCTGATGCAGGGCTTGAAAGGGTAGCATTTGTGATGCCTCCTCCCCGCCCCGAGGGCGGCCGCCTGACTGTTTATCACAATTTTAGTCGAGAGAAAGTCGAGTGGCAAGATGAACCCCTTCGAGCAGGGTCTGGACATAGAACCAGCCTTTCCACAAGGTTTTCCAGCCAGGGGGACCGCTGCTGCGCCGTCGCAGGTAGCCTCCACAGCGGGCAATGGCGTACCAACACTGTGGTGCGGTCAATGCGGCGGCGGGTACCTTGGCCAGTACTGCCACGACTTGCACCAGGTCGGTCGGCAGGATCTCGCTTGCCAGGCGCACCGCCGTGGGTGCCAGCAGTCCCAGCAAGCGGCGCAGGGCTTCGTAACTCTGCAGTTGGCGCAACTCGATGCTGCAGCCGGTTTTGAGGCCTTGATGATAGTCCTCCACGATCCAACGCGCACGAAATCAAGTCCCTCCTTCCCGTTTTCTTTGCCATATCAACGCAGCGAGCAGCCTTGTCGCTTGCTCCATCGGTGCTATGTGCTCTCCTCCTAACACTTCCTGCGCTTTGTGCATGCGGTACCGCACCGTATTCACATGAACCCTCAATTGTGCTGCCACTTCCAGAAGCGATCCGAGTATCTGTACGAGCACATAGGTCTCGGTCAGCTGCGTCCCGTTCTGTGTATCGTAGGCGATCAATGGGGCAAGCATTTTTTGTGCGAACAGAACAAGGTCATTACTCAACCTGGGATTCTCGAGCAGACTATCCAGGCCGAAGGCGTGAACATCCTTGACATACTGCTCGTGCTCCTCGCTGCGCGCTTTGCGGACCAGCGCGATCGCCTGCGTCAGGCACGCTTTGAGTTCCTGAAGCGACTGATAGGCCATACCGTGGATAAGCCAGATAGGACCAGCACATAAGCATTTGAGCAACTCATCGCGCAGCGCTGATGGGCTTGACTTCTCTGCTTCCTGTTCACGCAGGAGGATCACACCGATGTCGTCAAGAAGGAGCAGAGGACTTTTCACCCGGTCGAGCACAACGCTATCAATCATCATTCTCATCCGCGTCTGCCTGAGTTCCTGCAGCGCAGTAGCGTGCCAGCCAATAGCCCAGAGCTGGCCCTGCTCAATAGGCAGGCCGAGACGATACCCCTCCTGTTCGAGAAGATGCAGATGTTTGCTCTCTCTCAGCGTGTGTAGCCAGCGTTCACGCTGTTGCACCACCTGGCTATGCCCCTGTTCCATACGCATGATGACGACGTTGCAGAGTGCCACGATGTCTGCGAAGAATTCGGGCCAGTCTCGTGGTGGGAGCACGACAGAAGGTCTGAGATAGATCTGCCCGAGCGTACGCATATCAGAGAAGGCGAGCGGGACTACCTGCACTGCATTTTTCTCCTGTAGGGCCCGTACCTGCTCTAGCTCCTGTGCATGCTTGGGGACATATGGGTGGTCTTGCTCGCTCACGACGATGGCGCTGCCTTGCACCACCTGCTCCAACCAAGTTTCAATGGCGGCAATATGTTGCGCGTGTACGAGCAGGTGCCGCCATGCGGCTTTCCCAGCAGGGCGTTCTGGCATACCTGGCATGTAGAAAGTGGAGATACTCGGCGCGTGTGCGAGCGGGCCGATGGAGTGGGTCAGACGCAGGAGGAGCAGGCATTCCGCCAATGACATTGGGGAGACGGAGCGACGGGTGATATAGAGTACCGCACCGGTCTGGGCAGCCGTATCACGGATGGGGAAAGCAATGCCTGCGCGAATCAGCTCACTGTCGATAGTATCAACGACATCAGAGTAGCGATAGGGCGAATTGCGATAGTCGCTTACCTGTATTATCGTGCCGTACTGAGCTACTCGTCCACCTATACCGTACCCTAGTGGCAGCACAAAGCCAAAGTTGGTATGCTTCGCTCCCACATGGGAGACTACCTCCACTTCATTCCGCCTCACTTTGCCCCAATAGGCGAAATCAGCCCTTCCCATCACCCGTGCGAAGCTGAGCAATGTCGACAAGGCCTGCACCTCGTCGTGAGCCAAAGCTTTGATCAATTGCGGATCGAGAGGCGACATGTTGTGGATGAAATACTGCTCCTCTTTGCTTTCAACCTCCAATACTGCCTCGAAAAGATGGCGACAGCGCTCCAGCACTTCATCTGTTGCTAGTGCTGATTGAGAAGGCCACAGTATCCATAGCCCAGCAGCCCCTGGTGGAGATAAAGGCACGAGCATGAGTTGCGGCATGCCTGAGAGGGAAAGATCATGCTGTACAAGTGCAGCTGTCACATCCAGGGATGTCTCGAGGCGTGCGGAAAGCCAGCGCTGCATCTCACTTTTGCGGGCACCAGTATACAGCACCTTCCAGGGAATTTTCTTTGTGCGGCAGGGCCAGATCAGAGCGGTGCCGATCAGAGGCACCGCGGTCAGGATATCGTGCAGCAACTGCAGGAGCAGTTCATCGCGGCGCTGAGGAGTAAGCGCCGCTGCTTCAATATGGTGAGTGACCATTGTCCAATTAAGAGAGGAATGTTCGTCCACAGTGCCACCTCACTTCGCCATGTGGTAGAACAATATTTCTTTGTATGATGGAAACAAATTACGGGGCACAATTTGTATGTTGGAAATATTGTAACTCATTCAGATGCCTATTACAATGTGTGTAGCAAGCAGGATATCTCAAAAGCACACAACAGGCCGGGACACGATGGGAAGGGCGGCACGCTTCCAGTCAAACAGATCGGCAAGGTAGTTGAGCAGCTTTTGAACGGTCCCGTGCGACAGATAAGCAATGGTGTTAACTATTTACTTATGGGAGGAATCAGTATGACCACCAGCAAGGTAGGCCAACCAAGGATTCTGGCAATCGATGCCGGAGGAACCATGACAGATACCTTCATTATCGATGATCAGGGTGAGTTTGTGGTCGGCAAGGCCCAAACAACCCCTCACGATGAGTCGGTTGGCTTTCTCAACTCTGCTCGCGACGCTCTTCACTACTGGAACACCACGGTCGAGGAAACGTTCGGCGGGCTGATCAGCGGCATCTACTCCGGCACGGCGATGCTCAATCGCCTGTTGGAACGCAAAGGCCGCAAGGTCGGCGTGATTGTCACGGCAGGTATGGAAGATTACCTCCGCCTTGAGCGGGGTATCCAGACCTACCTTGGCTACTCCTACTCCGATCGGCTGCACATCGTCACGCATCATCACAACGAGCCGATTGTCCCGCGCAAACGCATCTTCGGCGTGCGCGAGCGCGTGGATGTCTTCGGCAAGGTTGCCATTCCCCTGTACGAGCATGAAGTGCGCGAAGCAGTCACGCGGCTGCTACAGTTAGAGGTAGACTCAATCGTTGTCAATCTGGTCTACTCCTTCAAAAATCCCACTCACGAAAACCGGGTGCGCGAAATCGCAGAAGAGATCATGAGCAACAACGGCCACCGCCGCATTCCTCTCTATCTCTCCTCCGAGCTCTACCCGCTGCGAGCCGATTTCCCCAGGCTCAACTCGACCCTCCTCGAAGCCTACGCCGCCGAGCCATCACGCGAACAATTGCAGAAAGTTCGCACCGTCACGCGTGAGCGAGGTGCACATTTCGACTTGCGCGTCATGGCAAGTCACGGGGGTACGATTTCGATTGATGCCCGTGAGCTGGCTCGCACGATGATCAGCGGCCCTATCGGCGGGGTGATTGGCGCAAAGTACCTGGCAGAGCGAATTGGTACCCACAATGTGGCTTGTACTGATATCGGTGGGACCTCGTTCGACATCGCGCTGATCACCGACGGCGAGTATCAGATCAAGAACACGCCCGATATGGCGCGTTTCCTCCTTAACATCCCGCTGGTGCAGATCGACTCGGTCGGTGCAGGGACCGGATCCTTTGTGCGCGTCAATCCGGGCAACCGGCGTATTGAGATTGGCCCCGATAGCGCGGGGGCGCGTGTCGGCGTGTGTTACCCCGAAGGCAACGTGGACACCGTCACGATTAGCGACTGTGACCTTGTACTGGGCTATCTCAACCCCGACAACTTCCTCGGCGGCGATGTCAAGCTCGACCGACAACGCGCACTGGACGCGGTTCAGCAACAGATTGCCGAGCCGTTGGGTTTAGACGTGTATACAGCGGCAGCCGGTGTCGTCGAGTTATTCGAGGACAATTTGAAAAACAGCTTGCTGGGCCGCATCATCGGGAAGGGCTACGGACCGGAGAACTACACGTTGCTCTCCTACGGTGGCGGTGGCCCGCTGCATGTCGGCGGTTACTCGGCAGGACTGCACTTTGAGGATGTGTTGATTCCGATATGGGCACCGGGCTTTTCCGCCTTCGGGTGCGCTTGCGGCGATTTCGAGTATCGTTACGATCGCTCGATCGACCTGCCCATCCTCCCCGGCATGGACGATGCTACAAAGGGGGCTATCGGCGCGGGCATCAACGTCGCATGGGATGCGCTGGCCGATCAGGTTGCCGAAGAGTTCGCCAAAAGCGGTTTCGCCCGCGAGCAGATTCAATTCAAACCAACCATCCGTATGCAGTATTACGGTCAACTCAACGATCTGGAGTTCCAGTCGCCTGTGAGCCGCATTGAAGAGCCGGGAGACCTCGCGCAGCTGATAGCCGCTTTTGAAGACCTCTATGCAAAGGTTTACTACAATGCCGCTCGCACGCCGGATTTCGGCTATCTGGCAACCCGTGCGATCATGACTGCCTCGGTCGATGTCGAAAAGCCCATCCTGCCGCACAGAGAACCGGCGGGAGAACTGGTCGCTCACGACGCGAGGAAAGGGGAGCGTGATGTGTTCTGGAAGCACGCACGGCACATGACTCCGATTTACGAGATGGAAAAACTCCAGCCCAATAATGTTGTGCATGGGCCGGCCATTATCGAGGCTCCAGCCTGTACGCTTGTCGTTCCACCCGGACGCACCGTCAGACTTGATCAACATGACATCTTTCACCTGAAATGAGATGGCATGAGTGAGGCGCGACATACGCTCAGCCGCTATGCGCGCCGCTCATTCCCTACCAGCAACAAAGGAGTGTATCTTTATGGTCATGAGCTATGAGCCAGGAGCGGAGACCGCTATTGGCTGGCGTGGACTGTCGGTCAAACAGATGCTCACGGAAAGCGAGCGACTCCTAGGCGAAACGGACCACTACTATGGCATCGACACGCTCACGCTCAAAGAGGAAGATCCGATTCGCTACGAGAAAATCTTCTCGCGGCTGCGTGGCGGACTGGTCAATGCCCGCGAAACTGCGCTGAACATCTCGGCCTCGCCGATTGTGCGCGAGATTGGGGAACTGTGCTTCGCGCTGTATACGCCTGAGGGTGATAGTATCACGCTCTCTACCGGCATTATGGTCCACGTCCACACCATGTCCGACGCCATCAAATGGATGATTCGGAACGATTACGAGTCTAATCCTGGTATTGCCAACGGCGACATCTTCTGCAACAACGACGCCTTTATCGGTGATGTCCACAATGCCGATGTGCAGGATATCATGCCCATCTTCTGGGAAGGCGAGTTGATCGGCTGGGCAGCAGGAGTGACGCATGAGATTGATGTTGGCGCACCGCTGCCATCCGGTATGCCAATGGGGCCGATTCATCGCTTCGAAGACGGCTTTATGCTCTCCTGCCAGAAGGTCGGTTCGAACAACCGGCTGCACCGCGACTATCTCCTGCGCAGCCAGAAGGCAGTTCGTCTGCCGTTCTACTGGACGCTCGATCAGCAGACGCGCATCGCGGGTGACCAGATGATTCGCGATGCGGTGTATCGCGTCATTCAGGAAGAGGGCATCGAGACCTACAAACGCTTTATCCGCGAAGTGATCGAAGATGGACGCCGCTCTTTTATCCAGCGCGTCAAAGAATTGACTATTCCCGGCAAGTACTTTGTACCGAGCTTCATGGATGTCACCTTCGGCGGCGAGCAGAATCGCTTGCCCGAATACGCCGCGAAAGACACCCTGATGCATGCGCCTCTGGAAATTACCGTTGGCACTGAGGGCGAGTTCAAAGTCAGCTTCGAAGGCGCGAGCAAGTGGGGGCATCACTCATTTAACGCGCCGCCCAGCGCCATGCAGGGCGGCTTGTGGGTGCTGCTTAGCCAATCGCTTGTGCCAAACGACAAAATTAATGATGGGGCGTACTTCGCGATTCAAAACGACCTGCCCTATGGGTCGTGGTGCAACCCGGACAACACCTTCGCTTCGGTCAGTATCGCCTGGATCTACCTGATTCCTGGCTATTCCGGCATCTTCCGTGCGCTGAGTATGGCTTACACCGGGCGTGGCTATCTTGAAGAGGTCATCGCTGGTCATCCCGGCACGTGGAATATGACCCAGGGCGGCGGCATCAATCACTACGGGCAGCCGGGAGCCTGGACGAACTTCGAGATGAGTTCTGTCGGTACCTCGGCTCGCTACGTGATGGACGGCGAGGACACCTGTGCCGCGATGTGGAACCCCGAAGGCGACATGGGCGACGTTGAGGCCTGGGAGATTTTGGAGCCACTGCTCTACCTGGGCCGTCGCATCCGCCCCTCGACTGCGGGCATGGGCAAGTATCGCGGCGGCAGCGGCTATGAATCGATCCGCATGGTCTACAACACGAAAGATCAGGTCCTCTACAACCTGGGTGAGGGCAACGTGTTCATCGGCACTGGACTCTTCGGCGGGTATCCTACCTTCGCGGGCTACCGCCAGAGCGTCAAAGATACCGATATGAAAGAGCGGATAGCGCAGCAACTCCCCTACCCGGTCAGTGACGCAGACCCGGAGAACAGCGAAATGATTCCCCTGGTCGATGGGCGACTGGTACGAGACAAGCGCACCATTCACCTGCCCGATGACCACAGCGAATATGACCTCTACCTGAGTGTCCTGCGTGGCGGCAACGGTCTAGGCGATGTGCTGGAGCGCGACCCGCAGGCAGTCGTCCGCGACCTCAATGAAGGCTACCTGTTGCCGCGCTTCTCCAGCAGCACATACGGCGTCATCGCCCATCAGGACAGCGAGGGCAACTGGACGCTTGATGCCGATGCAACAACCAGCCGTCGCGAACAGATGCGCAAAGAGCGCCTGGCGCGCAGCGTGCCGGTTGAGGAGTGGCTGAAAGAGCAACGCCAGAAGGTCGAGCAGAAAGACTTTCTGGCGCCTGTCAGTCAGATGTACAGCGAAAGTATGGCTTTGAGTACGTCCTGGGCCGAGCAGTTCCGCACATTCTGGAACCTGCCCGAAGACTGGACGATGTGAACCTGAAAATCCAGGACTTTGCTCGCTCTTTGCGGTAGCTGCGATAACGAGAGTCCTGGGTCTCTGAGGAGGAAAGAAAGCATGAGCAACTACGACCAAGCGACGATAGCAGATCTGGTTGACGGGAAGTTACTCTGGCCGCAGCTCAAGGCCATGATGAGTAACTTCAAAGATCTCGACCGCTTCGATAAATATATTGCGGTTCTCCAGGAGCGCGTTCCCTGGAACGACAAGATTCTTCTGCCGTTAGGGCCGCATCTGTTTATCGTGCAGAAAGCCGACGGCAGCCGCGTGACCAAGAGTACGAGTGGCTATGAATTCGGCGATTATCGCATGAACTGGAAACGCAAGGCGCGCATTTTTGTACGTGACACAGAGCAGACCCTGCGCGAACTCTACCCGGAGATGATGCACTGCACTCCTGGATGGATGGAACTGCGTGAGTACTACGACCCCCTTGATGGAACGCTGCTGGAGGTCGAGGCAGTACCACCAGGCTACCCAGTCATCCATAGCTTCCAGCCAGACCTTGAAGCGTTCTATGAAAAATGGCTCGGGCGGCCATTGAACCCATAATCGAACATCGGTTGCGAGGGAGGACATGAAGGGAAGCAAGTTGTTCTTCGTGTCCTCTCTGGCGAAGAAATAGGAAGGAAGATACCATGGCGGAGTACCAGACGCTTGGCGCATTGCTAGAACGTTGTGCCACTGCATATGCCGAGAAAACGTACTTGTATTGGAAAGACGAAGAGATTTCCTACGCGGAGTTCAATCGGCGTGTGAACCAGGTCACGAACGGCTTTCTTGCAGCCGGAGTGCATCGGGGTGAGAAGGTGGCGCTACTAGTAGCCAACTGCCCCGAATTTCTCTATGTCTTCTTCGCCTGTGCCAAGTTGGGGGCTGTGGTGGTCCCGGTGAATCCACAACTGAAAGCCGATGAGGTGCAGTATATTCTGGACAATTGCGAGGCAGGCGTTTTGATTGCTGCCCCGCAATTTGCTCCGCTTATCGGCACCATTGCTTCGCACTGCCCCGCATTGCGCACAACCTGGTATACGGGCGCGCAGAGCGACGGGAGCCGCAGCGTATTTTATGAGTTCTGGCAGCTGTCCTCCGCTGTCCCAGAGACACGGGTTGCTCCTACTGATATCCTGAGCATTATCTATACCTCTGGCACGACCGGCCAACCGAAGGGGGTGCTGCTCTCACACGCCAACTACGATTATGACTCCGATACCTTTGCCGAGGCCTGCCAGGCAACGGAACTGGATCGCCTGCTGTGTATTCTGCCACTGTTTCACGTGAACGCGCAGGTGGCGAGCATGCTCTGCTCGCTGCGGCGCGGGGCATCACTTGTCCTCATGGAGGGGTTCTCGCCGCGCGCGTTTTTGCCGGCCCTTGCCCGTTACAAGGTGAGCAGCTTCAGCGGCGTACCAACCGTCTACTCTATCCTCAATAACCTGCCGGACGCCGAAGCCTATGATTTGAGCTCCCTGCGCGTCTGCATCTGTGGAGCCGCTCCCATGCCTGTAGAAGTCTTCAACGAATTTGAGCGCAAGTACAAGGCCTTTCTTCTCGAAGGCTACGGGCTCAGCGAAGGCACATGCGTCAGCACGCTCAACCCGCTCGATGGCCGACCACGGAAGATCGGCTCGATAGGCGTAGCGCTTCGCGGCCAGGAGATCAAAATCGTTGACAACCAGGATCACGAAGTACCGGTCGGGCAGATCGGCGAGATCGTCATTCGCGGCCCCAACGTGATGCAAGGCTATTATCGCAATGAGGAGGCGACCAGGACGACACTCAGGAACGGCTGGCTCCACACGGGCGACCAGGGAAGAGTCGACGACGAGGACTATTTCTTCATCACCGGGCGTAAGAAAGAGATGATCATCCGCGGTGGGGAAAACGTCTATCCCAAGGAGATTGAAGAGGTATTGTACCGCCATCCTGCGGTCCAAGAGGCGGCAGTGGTTGGTCTGCCTGACCCGATCTGGGGCGAAGAGGTTGCCGCATTTCTCATCCTGCGCACAGGTTACGCATTCTCGCCTGAGGAGGTCATCGCCTACTGCAAGGAATATCTCGCGAATTACAAGTGTCCGCGCATCGTGCAGTATGTGGACAGTTTCCCGAAGACCGCCACGGGAAAAATACAGAAAAATAGACTTGTGGAGAGTAAAGCAAGGGATGAAACGAGATGAACTTTACCCTCAGTGACGAGCAGCTCGCTATTCGCGATACCTGTAGAGAGTTCGCCGAGCAAGAAATCAAACCAGTTGCGGAGAAACTGGATGCGACCGGGCAGTTCCCATATGAACTTATACGGAAGATGGGAGCACTGGGCCTGTTGGGTTTGCCTTTCCCCGAGGAGTACGGGGGGGCTGGGGCCGACTTTCTTTCCTATTGCCTTGCTATTGAAGAGGTTGCCAGAGGCGATGTTTCCGTCGCCATCACTATGGAGACTCATATCTCCCTGGGCGCGACGCCTTTCTTCCTGTTTGGCAGCCGGGAGCAAAAAGAGGAGTTCCTTCCCCGGCTGGCGAGCGGCGAACAGTTATGGGCATTCGGTCTCACGGAACCCGAAGCTGGCTCCGACTCCGGCGGTACCCAGACGCGCGCCGTTCTACAAGACGGGTACTGGCATATCAATGGGTCAAAAGCCTTCATCACCAACGCAGGCACCGACATGACCGGCGGTGTGACTATTACAGCAGTAACGGGCGCTCGTCCTGATGGGCAAAAAGAGATCACCAACATGATCGTCCACAAGGGGACGCCCGGCTACAGCATCGGGAATTCCTACAAGAAGATGGGATGGAAAGCATCCGACACGCGCCCACTCTCCTTCGAAGACTGCGTCATTCCAGAAAGGAACATCCTGGGACAGCGGGGTGAGGGCTTCAGACAGTTTATGCACATTCTCGACAGCGGGCGCATTGCTATCGCCGCACTTTCCGTAGGGCTCGCTCAGGCCTGTCTGGATGAAGCACTCAGTTATGCCAGGCAGCGCAAGCAATTTGGTCGACCCATCAGCTCGTTCCAGGCTACCCAGTTCAAGCTGGCCGATATGGCGACGGAGATAGAGCTGGCACGTTTGATGTATTGGAAAGCTGCGTGGCTACAGATGCAGAGCCAGCCCTTTGCACAGGCGGCGTCTATGGCGAAACTGTTCGCCTCCGAGACGGCAAAACGTGCAGCAGATCAGGCAGTCCAGATTCATGGAGGGTATGGGTTCATGGACGAGTATCCTGTCTCACGCTACTGGCGGAGCGTCAAAATCAATGAGATCGGCGAGGGAACGAGCGAAGTGCAACGTATGGTGATTGCCAAGCACCTGGGGTGCTAGCAAAGAAAGCTTCACTCACAAAGTGATTGGATCAAAAGGAGATCAAACGATGGAGTTTCGCGAATCGTCCGAGCAGCGCTCTCTTCGGGAAAAGGCGAAGGCACTCGGGCAAGCGTTCGACGATGTGTACTGGCGACAGGTCGATGAGGAAGAACGGTTTCCCCATGAGTACTGGAGGCAACTCGCCAAAGAGCACTTTCTTGGGTTGACAGTCTCCAAGGAATATGGAGGAGAAGGGTTGACATTGCTCGACCTGGCAATCGCTACGGAGGCTCTTGCCGAAGGGGGTGCAGGCCTTGTAGGAAGCTTGCCCGTTTTCGGTCCTGTCTTTGGCGGAGTGCTTATTGGACGCCATGGAAGCCAGGAGCAGAAGGAACGCCTCCTTCCAGGATTAGTTCATGGAGAGATCTGGTCAGGTGCCTTTACGGAAGAGGCTTCTGGCTCCAACGTCTCAGCAATCGGGACTCGCGCCGAAGTGACGCATGACGCATATATACTACATGGGCGAAAGAATTATGTTGGCGTGGCTCAGATTGCCAGTCACGTCGCTATTTTGGCACGCACCGCCCCTCGTGATGCACGAGCAAAAACTGAGGCCATCTCGATCTTCATCGCGGATTTGCCCAATGCTCAGGTTGAAGCACATCCCCTGAAAAAGATGGGGACACGCTGGATGGATACCAATGTGGTTACACTCCATGATCTCTCGGTGCCACGTCGAAACCTGGTTGGTGAAGAGGGAAAGGCCTGGAAGGCGCTCTATGACGTCCTCAATGCCGAACGCCTCGTTATTGCCGCTGCGGCCATTGGTACTGGTCTGCTCTGTCTCCGTCGTGCAGTCGAATACGCCAAGGGTCGAACGGTATGGCGGGAAGATGTTCCAATCGCTGCCTATCAAGGCATCCAGTTTCCGCTCGTCCAGGCGAAAATGCAGATAGAAGCGGCCCGACTCAAGGTCTACCATGCCGCGTGGCTTCTCGATCAAAGCGCACCAGAAAGCGGGCCCGCCATGGCAGCAGCCAAATACCTCGCCATCCACGCCGGACTTGATGCCGCCGACCGTGCGATACAAACGCTTGGAGGAGCAGGCTACCTCGTTACAAATGATGTTGAACGACATTGGCGTGACCTGCGCCTGGCTCGTGTTGCGCCTGTCGCCGATGAAATAACGATGGCGTATCTGGCGAGCACTGAATTGGGTATGCCGCGATCGTACTAGATGAGGGATACGTATGGGTCTTATCGAAACGCGGGTTGATCACACCAGCCTGGAATTTCAAGAGAATGCCCGCCCTTTCCAGCAGTTGCTCGATGAATTAGTGGTCGTTGAGATATAATAGTGCGAGTCAGAAATTAGCCTTGTAGTTGTAAGTCAGCACAGACCCAAAAATCGATGAGCATGTACGACCTCGAAAGAGGCAAGGAGTATGTCGAGTTTAAAAGGAAGGCAGGGTATCTCATGAGGACGTTGGAGAATGCCGTTGTCGTCGTTACTGGTGCCTCCCCAGTCCGGAGCATCGCGAGTGGGGGTTCGATACTTACGACCGGGCCATGACGCATTGAATGGAGCCGTTGCGAATAAGGTGGAGGCGTGATGCGACGGCAGTAGTCTGTTTTCAACTTGAAATGAAAAGGAGCAAGGTGGATGCCGAGCTTACGAGGAAAAACACTTTTTATTACCGGGGCGAGTCGTGGGATCGGGCTTGCCATTGGGCGCAGGGCGGCACGCGACGGAGCCAATGTGGTCATCGCAGCGAAGACGACCGAAGCGCACCCCAGCCTGCCCGGCACCATCTATACAGCAGCGGCAGAGATAGAAGCAGCAGGCGGCAAAGCGCTCGCCTGCGCCGTCGAT
>WNGE01004256.1_pt1 | contig 26375 bp, 29 predicted proteins | sample 5400651 | NCBI WGS metagenome assembly WNGE01 (sample SAMN13153370, study PRJNA577476) | soil metagenome | isolation source: 60 cm soil or saprolite under grassland replicate 2 | place: USA:California | collected 2016-06-15 | reverse complement strand
CAGTTCGAGGTCCTGACCCGGCTGCGCCGCGGCGGCAAGCGCGGCCTGCGCATGTCGGATCTCGCATCACGAGTGGTCCTGTCGCCCAGCGGGGTGACCCGGGCGGTCGATCAGCTCGAGCGCAAGGGCCTCGTGGAGCGGTGCGTCTTCGAGGGGGACAAGCGGGGGTATCTCGCGACCCTTACCGCCGAGGGCCGGGCCGTGTTGCGCAAAGCCACGGGAGTCCATGTGCGGGGGGTGCGGGAGCATTTCCTGGACCACCTGAGTCGCCCCGACCTCGAGCATCTGGCCACCGCACTGGAGGCGGTACTCGACGGCGAGGGTTCGCCATTGCCTCCGCTGACCGCTTCATGAGCAGCCCCTGGAGGGGCGTACGCCCCATGACCGGTTGTAAGAGCTGAGATCAAACGGGTTCCGCGGCTGCGGTATCGTGATGGAGGGATGTCGGAGGATCGCTCGTACGTCGATCAGAACACGCGAGAGCGCGAGCGCCTTCGCGCCCTGGTCGAACGATTGGACGAGGATGAGCTCCGCATGGCGGTGAACGACTACTGGACGGTCGCCGCCGTGTTCGGACATATCGCGTTCTGGGACGCCAGGGTGCTCTCGCTCGCCGACAAGGTGGAGCGAGGCGAACCGTTCTCCCCCTCCGACGCCGAGCCGGAGGATGTCGACTGGATCAATGATGCCTCGCGCCCGCTGATCCACGCGATCCCACCGCGCGAGGCACCTCGACGACGTCGAAGCGGCGCTCAATGCCCGCTCGGGGCCGACCGGCCACGACCTCACCTGAGGAGCGTTCGGTGGATCATGGTTGAGGGCTCCTCTCAACGCGAGAAGGGAGCGACGCGGTATGAGCGATCTCGGCGCCAGCAGCTCGATCACGATCGACGCGCCCATCGAGAAGGTGTGGAGGGCGCTGACGACTCCGGAGCTGATCAAGACGTGGTTCTTCGGGGTCGACACCGAGAGCGAATGGGAGGCCGGGAGCTCGCTCGTCCACAGGGGTGAGTGGCAGGGGAAACCCTACGAGGACCGGGGGGAGATCCTGAAGATCGATCCGCCGCGGCTGTTCGTGCACACACATTGGAGCGATCTCTCCGGGCTCCCGGACCGGCCGGAGAACTACCAGGAGGTCACCTGGGCGCTCGAGGAGCGCGGAGCGATGACGAAGCTGACGGTTACGGAACGCAACCTGCCCTCGGAGGAAGCGAAGGCGGTCTCCGAGAACGCCTGGACGACCGCCCTGACCGAGTTGAAAAGTGTCCTGGAGGACTAGCGCGGGAGTGCTCAGGACCCACCGGGTCACGCCGAGGTGAGCGGCACCTTCTTCAGGTACAGCACCGTCGGACCTTCGGAGAACGGCGCCGTGAAGCGGGCGCTACCCTCGGTGACCGTCGTCTGGTCGGCGCCGGCCGTCTCGCGGTCGTCGACGCCGAACCATTCGAGCGCGTAGGTGCCCGGGTCCAGCGTCATCGTGAACGGCTGGCCTCCATCGGTCTGCAAGACGAGGTATTCCTCCCCGGGCTCCGCCAGCGCGTAGCCGGTCGAGCTGAGGTCCCCCATCGGCTCCATCGCGATGAGGTTCATCCGCTGGGCGAATCGGACCGTGTCGCCCATTGCGTATCTGGCCGGTTCCATGGCGCCGTACGGAGGCACACCGGGCGACGGGTGGTCGGTCGGCACCACCCCGTCGATGAGGCCGAAGTCCATGAGGATCGGGTGGTGGCCGCGCAGGAACGACTTCCAGGCCCACAGCGCGTTGCCCCCGCCGGGAGCGAAATGGTCGGTGTCGGCGATCAGGACCTTGGTGCCGTCGGCCACCGGAGGGTCCTCGAACCACCGCGAAGCCGGTCCCGCCGGGTCGCCGGGATGGAAGTCCTCCTCCTCGAAGCCGGGAGAGATCCAGTCGGCGCGGCTCGCGAACAGAGGGCTGTTGACCTCGCGCTGGCGCGGCACGGGGAACTGCATCGTCATCCCGATCGGGTGCGATTCGTAGTCCTGCTCGCGCTCGTACTGCTTGACGAGATCGATCACCCAGTACTGCCACTCGGTGGAGTCGCCCCACTCGGGCGAGCCCGACACGCCCAGGGCCTCGGCAAACGCCTCGTCTACCGTGCCGCCTCCCGAGGATTCGTTCGCCACCTCGTAGAGGACGTTGGGCAGGTCCTGGACGGTGTCCACGACCTTCCGCACGTACGCCTCCTGGAGTGCCTGGACCCGTGGGTCGAGGGGCAGCACCTGATAGTCGATGATCGAGGTGATCACGATGTCGTTGACGTTGTTCGAGGCGTGGAACGGATGACCGTCAACGTTGTCGGGTGAGGGACTCAGGTGGAGCGCCCACCCGTCGAAGAGCATCACCGCGACGTAGATCCCCCGGTCGCCAGCGGCGATGACGCGGTCGCGGAGCCGGTCGAAGTAGGCGGGATCGAACGTCGAGAGGTCGAACCTCGGTCCGCCGTCGGTCGCCGTTCCCGACCCCGATCGCGGCCAGGGCTGCGGCGACATACACAGGTGGAAGCCACCGCCGGCTGCTTGGGACTTGAACTGCTCCCAGCGCCAGAGCCGGATGAAGTTGTGACCGTGGTCGGCGAGGAATCGGAGGTACGCCTCGAAGTCCAGCGCCTCGGCCGTCTGCGCGCAGTCCGAGCCGGGGCCCATGCCGTCGTGGAAGTTGTTCCAGATGTGCGAGCCGCTGAGGTAGACGGCTTCACCGTCGCCGGATCGGGTGAAGTACCGGGGGTTGGTTGCCGAGACCACGAGAGGTCCGGCAGCCGCTTGGGTTCGGGTTCGGGTGTTAGCCATGTCCGGTGCTCCTCAAACGCTTATGGACCAGACCCTATCGCGGACGAGGATAAGCACCACGTCGTGTTTGAGCTGCGCCTTCAAGGCACAGAGCACCTGGTAGAAGCCGCACTCGGCAGGGTGCCTGGGCACCCGCGAGTTCGCCAACGCACACGCTCAAGCCGCTAGCCTCCGGCATCAGCTTCAGGAGAGCAGGTCACGAACACGGCTCGATCCCACGCGGCCCGGCCCGTGTCGATGGTGGACGCGGTCAAGTCGAACTCGTACTCGCCATCCTGGTTCACGGTCGGTGCGGGTAGGTGGTACCCCTGTCCGGCCATGCACCCCACGAACGCGTCCACCTTGTCCTTCGAGATCCCGAGGATGAGGTTGCCAGACAGAGGCCGATCGATCGCGCACGTGACGAAGGCCGCCTCCCGCCACGCGGACGTGCCCAGGCCTGCCGCCGCCGGGTCGTCCACGATGATCGACCACCCGTCGGAGGTCTGGGTTGGATCGGGGAAGTTGAAGCCCTGGTTCCGCATGCAGGCGATGTGCTCCCTCAGCCACCTTGGGGCGCTCGTCTCTTCGCCCGTCGCCACCTTCGAGTCGAGAAGGACGTAGCTCATCGCCGCCACTCCATTGGTGGTTCCCGCTCGCCCCGAGCCCGCGGACGTCCCGGATCCCGTCACCTGTGACACGAAGACGGAAGCCGCCACGATCGCGACGAGGGTCGCCGACCCGAGGCCGATGACCACCCCGTTCCTCGACCTCCGGCGGTGGATCGTCGCGACGATGTGATGGGGCGGTTCCACCGGCATGTCGAAGCTGTCCGCCTGGCGCCGAAGCGCGTCCTTGATCTCACTCTCGCTCGTCTTCATCGCCGGTCATCTCCTTCCTCACCCGCTCCAAGCCTCGCGATACGGAGGACTTCACCGTTCCGATCCGCCAGCCCAGGACGCGGGCGGTCTCTTTCTCCGAGAGGTCCTCGTAGAATCGCAGCACGATCGCGGCGCGCTGTCGGTAAGGGAGGCTTTCCAATGCTCGCCAAACGGCGTCGCGCGATTCGACGTCGGGAAGCGAGGCCGAACGAACGACCACCGAGACATGTTCTGCGTTCAGGTGGCGTCGTTCGTTGCCGACTTTCCTCCAGTGTTTGTGGGCGAGATTGACGATGGAGCGCCGAAGGTATGACGCGATCGCGCCCTCATCGCGGATCGAGCTCAGGCGTCCAATGAGACGCACGAACGCTTCCTGCGCGAGGTCCTCAGCCAGATGCGGATCGCCAGTCAGCAGGTAGGCGAGGCGTCCTGCCTTCCGGGCGTGCAGAGCATAGAGCGCGGTGATGCGAGCCTCGAAGTCGTCTCTGATGATCGCTCCCACCTCGGCGACATCGCTCTTCTCGTCTTCCAGGACCCCCAACCCAGGAGAAGGGTCCACAGACGTCGTTGCCCTTGGATCATGGTCTGGAGGCGGGGCGGGATCTTGCGACCGTTCGTGGGACCGGACATCCGGTTCGAGGGGGGAGCCCCGGACCCCTGGTGAAGCTCGCAGTGACTGGTCCTGGCCCGACCGACGACTGCTCCTACTGAATCCCCGGGCCTCGTCCCTTCCGAAATACGAGGATCCCCATCGAAAATAGCCACACGGTGATGACGGTCGGCGCGGCAATCCCCAACGCCGTTGTGATCCCCACCGGCTCACCAATATAGGACTGGATGACACCCGATACCGATCCGCCGGCGCCGCCTGCCGCCACGGTCCACCCGAGCCAGCGCGGGTACGTATCGCTGAAGGCCACCGCCAGTCCGTAGAGGATGAAGGTAAAGCCGGCGAAGACCAGATTCAGCGGGCTGAGGAGAGCGAAGTTGATCGAGTCCTCTGCCCTGAAGGACCCGATGGCGCTGGCCCGAAGGTCGGGCGGCGCCGAAAGCCATGACTCGGCGAGATGCTTGGCGGCGAAGCCGTCCAATGTGATGAGAACCACCCCAACGGTGGTCCCCACGACCGCAGAGGCCAGCCCGAACCGCGCCAGCGCCGCGGCCAGTCCGCCTTCGATCGAGTCGTGGATCGCGACGAGGCCGCCGAGCATCAGAACGAACGCGACCAGAAGGGCGAGGTGAAGCGGGACCCAAATCTGGCTCTCGGCGACCACTCGGGCGGTCGCTTCGGGATCATCTGGTCCCGCCGTCACCGGATGCGCTAGGTTGCCGACCAACCCGATGATCGCGCCCGCGACGGCCGAGCCGCCACCGATTCTGTACACCCATCGCTGACGAATCGACCTGTCAGACACGCTCATCGGGACAGTGCCTTCCAGTCCGGCGCCCTCGTCTGATGCGGGAGGCTGCCGCTCGGTCAGCGATCTGCTTGCGGGCCCATCCGTTCCACTCGAGGATCCCCTGCTCGTACCGGATCCCCCACTCCAGCGCCAGCCCGAACGCCCAGGCCTCGTCGTCCTGTCGCTGCCGTTGACTCGCGATCTCCTGGAACTCGAGCAGCTTCGCCTCGTGAACCAAGGCCTCGTTCTCGAGGAAGCCGATCGCCTCATCCGGCTCCATCAGCCACAGGAAAAATATGCGCAGGAACGCGGGGTTGCGCGAGGCATGATCGGGCTCAGTCCGCAGCCATGCCCGTACTTCTTCGAGGCCGGCGGGAGTGATCTCGTAGATCTTCTTCCCGCGCGCGCCGGACCCGGACTGCCGGATCAGCTCGGCCTCGGAGAGCCGAGCGAGCTCCGGATAGATCTGGCTGTGGCCGGCCGGCCACACGTTCAGCAGCGAACGCTCGAACCTGCGGTTGAGCTCGTACCCGGTCATCGGGGACCCGGCGAGCAAGCCGAGCAGGGCATGGCGTAACGACACGGTCTCTGAGGATAAATGTCTGCCTTGACATGTCAAGCCTGATATGTCAAGAGTGAGGGTACATGGAGCGGGTGGCTACGAGATCAGGCATTTCGGAGCGAGCTGATCGGTGCGCGCAACCATCGAGGCGGGCCACGGAGACGAAACGGATGTCCGCTCACGTCTTTGCTGTGGCCGCGTCAGCGGTTCTCCTCGCTGGATGCGCAGCGTCGGGAACCGGTGAGACAACTCAGCCATCGGGACAGAGTCCATCGACACGCCCAGCACCGACCGCGCAGGAACCTCCACCGAGTCTCAAGGACGCATGCTTCTCGACGGACGGGGTCAAGGGTCGTTCGATGTGGTTCAAGGCCTCGGACGGCGTTCGCCTCTACGGGGTCGAGTCCGGCACCGGAGGGACGGCTGTGGTTCTTGCGCACGAGGGGGGAGCTGACCTGTGCGGATGGCTCTCCTATATGAAGACGCTGAACCGTGCAGGGATCCGCGCGTTCGCGTTCGACTTTCGAGGTTACGGGAACTCCGATCGCCCCGAGACGGCACGCCTTGCGCTCGGTCGCGATCTTGCTGGGGCGGTGGCCCGGGTCCGAGCCGACGGAGCGAAGCACGTGTTCTTGCTGGGAGCGTCGATGGGTGGTGCCGCCGTGGTCCAGAACAGCGCCGACATCAATGTGGAGGGGTTGATCAGTTTGTCGGGGACACGGCTCTGGTCCGGGTATGGAATCAACGACCCGAAGGGCGTCCGGAGCTTGTCCGCCCCGTTCCTGTACGTGGGCTCCCGGCAGGACACACGCGCACCTCTCAAGGAGGCGCAGTCCATCTTCGACAGCGTGGGTTCTCGCGACAAGCAGATCGTGCTCTACCCCGGGGGAGCCCACGGAACGACGTTGGTGGAACTGCCACCCTTCGGCGACCGGACTCGCGCACTGATCCTGGAGTGGATCGAGACGCGAAGCTGAGGGACGGGTCATGAACTCCTCAAGCCGGTCCACGGCCGACGGGACGATCAGCGACGACCTCGCACCGAACGTTCGAACCGGTACACGTCAATGGTTGCTCACATCCGTCGCGGCCTTCATCCTCGCCGCCTGCAGCCCCAGTTCGGCGCCAGGGTCCGCCGGTGCATCCACCGGCTCCGTGTTGGGTTCGCCGAGCGTGACCGAGTCGTCACCGCTGGCCACGGGCACCGCACCCGCGATCGATTGCGACGGAGCCGCGAACGCGCGCGCGATCTGGCTTCGGGCCGCCGACGGAACTCGACTGTACGGCGCGCTCCTCGGGTCGGGCCGGGTCGGGGTCGTGGTGGCGAACGACGTTCCCCACCCGCTGTGCGAGACGCTCACCCCGGCCCGCTTTCTGGCAGCCCATGGTTACCGCGTCCTGGTGTTCGACTACCGGGATCGCGGCCTCTCGGCCCCGAGCGATGCCCCCGGCCGCCTCGATCAGGACGTCGCCGGCGCGGTCGACGAACTCAGGTCGCACGGGGCCGCCCGGGTGATCCTGCTCGGGTCCTACGCTGGCGTGGCTGCGGCGGTGGTCGCCGCCACCGAGATCCATCCGCTCGTCGACGGCGTGGTCGGCATCTCTCCGGCCGCCGCCCGGGGCCAGTGGGTCCAGGGTCCGTTCGGGCCCGTCGGCGCGTTCCAGGCCGCGCCTCGGATGCGGGTCCCGGCCCTGTACCTCACGGTCCGGACCGACCCATACATTTCGCTTCGGGAGGTTCGCCGCCTGTACCGCCTAACCGCGTCGCCGGCCAAGGACCTCGTAGTCATCCCGGCGGGTTCCGCGGGGTTTGGCATGATCGACGTGAGCAGTTACGCGGAGCGCGCGCGTCACGCCATCCTGTCGTTCGTTCGGCGCGTGGCCGGGATCCGACCGTCATAGCGCCCAGGCGCCGCATCGGGCGTCGGTTCCGTGATCGAATAGACCTCCGGCCTCTAGTCGAAGCGGTCGGGTCGTGGGGTGCGGAACAGAGAACGCTGTCGAGGAAATCTCGAACGGCCTCCACCACCGCGTCCGGGTGGACGAATGTCAGCGTCGATCGGAAGCCGGATACGACATCATCCGCGAGCCGGATCTCCGCCCGAAGAGGATGCTGCGAGCCTTCCTCGCACCAAGCCCGGATCGTGAGCAGTGCGGTCCCCGTCGAGTGGAGCATGCCCACATCCTGAAGGACGGCCCGTCACGGCCGCGTGACGCCCCAGAGGTCGGCCACCAGCGCCCGGAGCCGTTCGGTCGGCTCGACGCCGAGCTCGAGCATCAATAACTCCCCGTATCGGGCGAATTCCCGAAGCGCCTCGGTGGGGTTGCCCTCCGCGATGTGCACCCGGATCAAGGAAGCCCGGGGGCTTTCCCGCAGCGGCTCGGCCCGTACCGCCGCGAGGGCCGCTGCCGCAGCATCGCCGTACTTTTCCCGGGCCGTGAGGCGGTCGGCGAGCACCTCCAGGGCGTGAAGCCGAAGCTGCCGCCAGTCCTCGGCCTCGACGAGCGCCCACTCGTCGTACCAATCCGGCAGGAGTTCCGCCGAGAGGGCCGGGATCGCTTCGGGTCCCGGATCCGCCGACCGTGAAGCCCCTGTCGGGGTGAGCAGACGCTGGACGAGCGCCCGTGCGTCCCAGAGGTCGACGGTGACGTCCTCGGACAGTCCGAGATCCCGAGCTGTGGCTGCCACTGAAGCTCGAGCTCCACCTCGCAGCCGCGCGAGGGCCGATCGGAGGCTGGAGGAGGCGCGGTCCTCGGTGGCGACAGGCCACAGCGTCCCGGCCACCGTCTGTCGCTGTATCAACCTGCCCTTCAATGCGAGGAAGGCGAGGAGGCGCTGGGATCCTTCTGGGAGGATCAGGGCGGGACCCTCCGTCTTCAACTGGAACCCACCCAGAAGCGAGATCCGAGCACCCGAGCTACCCTCGCTCAAGGCCTTCCCTCCCTGGTGCGGACTCCTTTCGGCTATCCAGGATCGACCTATCCTAGACTGCAACCCTACTTCCTCATACTTGCCGAGTCCCCCATGGGTCCTCCACGTGATCCTCCCGTCACGCCGGTGTCACGTCACGGTCACGGCTGGTAGGTAGAAGTTGGTTTGACATCAGGAGGAGGTTGGACGGGAGGCATCGAGCCATAGGGAGCGGCCGCGTGAGGCGCCATCGGATGTCGAGGTGCCAGTCGGAACGCAGGATCGCTGCCCAGTCAGAGTCCAACGCCACTCAAAGGGAACAGCCTCTGCTTGGAGCTCTACTTCCAGACTCGGCGCGACCTCGAAAGGTGTAGGACCTTCAGAAGGGAGTCAACTCAAGATGGCCGAGATGGTCACCATCGACGGACAGCAGTACAAGAAGCGCAATCCGCTCGGCGTCCTCGGGCTCTCGTTCCTCACGCTGGGCGTGTACTTCTTCGTCTGGTACTACAAGATCAACGACGAGCTCCGGCGAGCCAAGAATGACCAGAGCATCAGCCCGACCCGTTCGCTCGTGGCCATGATCTTCGGCTGGCTGATCATCGTTCCGCCCTTCATCGCCATGTACAACACGGCAAAGCACGTGCAGGATCTGGAGACGCGACGAGGGGTCGTCCAGACTGTTGAGCCGGCCCTCGCCGTCGTGCTGATGCTCCTGCTCTCATTCGCGAACGGGATCTACGTGCAGGAGCACCTGAACCGTGCGTGGGGCACCACGGCGGCTCCAGCACGATTTCGCACAGGCCCCGGTCTCGAGCCGACAGCCTCGTAAACGGGGGAGCAGGTTGGCCCGAGTCCAGCTCAAGAAGATTGGATGGGAGGTCGCTTTGAACAGGAACAGACTGCTTCTTTGGATCGCGGCGGGATTCGTCGCGTTTCCGCTCGCTGGGATCGCGGCGCGAGCGATCGGGTCCATCGAGGGGCTGATGACGGCCTTCGCCGGGCTGGTGGTGAGCTCGGCGGAGTTCCTCGGGCCGAACGAAGAGCGAGGATGGGCGCTGGCGGGGGCGGCGACGCCCATCCTGTACATCGCGTGGTCCGTCTGGTTGCTCGGGCTGGGCATCGCTCTGATCGCATGACTCCCTTCCGGCCGCTGCCACCCCCAGGAGCTCCGAGCTCGGAGTTCATGAGAATCCAACAGCAAGGAGAGAAACGATGAAGGCCATAGTCCAAGACACGTACGGCTCGGCGGATGTTCTCGAGCTCACAGATATCGACACACCGATGGTCGGCGACGACGACGTGCTTCTCCGCGTTCACGCGGCGAGCGCACACATCGGTTCCGGTCGGGCGATGAGGTGTTCGGTACCTGCGACGGCTCATTCGCCGAGTACGCGACCGCTCGAACGGACAAGGTTGCGCCCAAGCCGACGAACCTCACCTTCGAGCAGGCGGCGACCGTTCCCACCTCCGGCTCCGCGGCGCTCCAGGGTCTGCGCGATAAGGGGAAGGTGCACCCGGGGCAGAAGGTGCTGATCATCGGGGCGGCGGGAGGCGTCGGATCATTCGCCGTGCAGATCGCCAAGGCGTTCGGAGCCCACGTCACCGGCGTGTGCAGCACGAGGAAGGTGGAGTTGGTCCGATCGATCGGCGCGGACGATGTCATCGACTACACGCGCGAAGACTTCGCCGACGGGGCGCACCGCTACGATCTCATCTTCGACACCGCGGGGAACCGTTCCGTGTCACACCTCCGGCGGGCCCTCGCCCCCCGAGGGACCCTCGTCATCGTCGGAGGCGAAGGGGGCGGACGGTGGTTCGGAGGCATTGATCGCCAACTCCAGGCGCTCCTGTTGTCACCGTTCGTGAGCCAGAAGCTGGGCACGTTCATCGCGAAGGCGAAGGGCGAGGACCTGGTCGTGCTCAAGGACCTGATCGAGGGCGGCAAGGTCACGCCGGTCATCGACTCGACGTATCCGCTCAGTGAGGTCCCCGAGGCCATCCGTCATCTGGAAGAGGGACACGCCCGAGGAAAGGTCGTGATCACCGTCTAAGGCGTTCAAGGAGTTCTTATCAACCAAGCTCGAGTCCTCGATGAGATGCTCCCAGCGGCCTTCCACCGCACGGAGGTCCATGCCAACAACCCGCTCGAGACCGACCATGGGCGGTTGAAGGCACGACTTCGCCCGATGCGCGGGCTGAAGCGAGACCGCACCGCCAGGGTCATCGTCGCCGGTCATGCCCTCGTCCAGAACCTCCGCAGGGGCTTCTACGATCTCGGCACCGGCGTTCCTTCTGCTGCCCGCCTTGCCGACGCCTTCACCGAGCTCGCCCTCGTCACGAGATACCTGCCCGCGCGGACTGGTCCACCGCGTCCGGATTTCAGCCAACGCAACAGTGCCGCGATAGACGCTAGTGAGGTGGAAATCGACCGCCTTCACGGTGACGAAGAGGGCCTGCGCGATCTCCTTGTTGGACAAGCCCGCACCCGCAGCCGCAGTTATTCTTCGTCGTCTTCGTCCCACTTCCGCCAGTGTCCGAGATGCCGCTGCCGTGGCCATGGCCGCCTGTCTTTCAGGGCCCACACGATGACCTGCACGATGGTCACCGCGAACAGGATGACCGCCGCGAGCAGGACCAGCTTCAGCACGTTCGCCACCGTCTCGGCATGGATCGGGTTCGCCGCCCTCGCGGAAGACTAGTGCTCCAGGTCGGAGGGAAACAACAAGTTGAACCAGGGTGCGGGAAGGGGGGTTCGATTCCTGCCGGGGGCACCATTCCTAACTGGGGAAGATCCCGTGGAGTGGCGCGCTGTAACCGTCGTGCGCGGGACGAGGGCGCTGCGGCCGATCAGAACAATCACGATGATTCCCACGATCGCGAGTCCACCGACAGCCGCAAGCATGTGCCTCTCTCCGACAACCGGAGCGTACCCAGGCTGGGCTCGACACGAGTCCAGATGTAGAGCACCTCTGCCGGAATCCCACTGAGCCCGGGTGTACACTGATCGACCGAGGCCCCTAGTGGCGGTCTTTCTGGATCACCGCCGCCACCCTCTCCGCTCCGAGATAGCTACCTCGCGCGCCGAGGCCGCCGCAAGAAGGTTCGGGATGGAGGAACGATGAACAGAGCGTCGGGCATGGGACTTCTGGTGCTTGGCATCGTGCTCGGGACCGTCGGCGCGATCATGAGGTTCGCCGTCAAAGTGCACACGACGGGGTTCAACATCCACGAGGCCGGGGTCATCCTCCTTGTGGTCGGGATCGCGGCCGCCGTAGTAGGTCTGGTCTTGCTCGTCATCGGCAGCAGGAGCCGGAGCGCGATGAAGGAGAGCGTCCAGGAGACGCCCACCGGTCAGGTGCGGACCGAGGAACGGTTCGATTCCAGCTCGGACCTGTAGACGCACCCGACCGCAAGGCGGCGGGTTGCACTCACGGCTTCCGGGCCATTGTGGTCTGCGTGGATCCCCGTGCCGTGGATCGCACGTTTGCCGGGCGGGCATTCGACGAAGGCTTCCTGGGTGACCTGCCTTAAGGCGTGGACCCGTGCGGGGAGAACGGCGAGTTCCACACCTTCGTCCACGACGACCCCCCCGTTCCGCGCGCCGATTGCCTGTCGCACCCGGCGAGATCGAGGTGGGGGCTAGCTCACGGGTAAGCCGAGGGAGCGCCGACGCTGTCGCGAGCCCGACGGGATCCCTGGGTACGAACTTCGCGAGCCCGCTTGCGATCAGTCGGTGAGAAGGACTTCGGGGTGGATGCGAGACGGTGCGTGCTGCTCCCTCTCCGTCATCGTCTCTACCGCGCTGCGACGTCCGAGGGCGTCGTCCTCGACCGCACGATCAGGCGATCTCTATCAGCTTCGCGCTGCTTCGGAGACTGGCCCGGTCCGCGTGACCCGGAAGAGGGTGACCGGTCCCGGCAGCCCCTTGAGCTCCGCATCCTCGATCCGTTCAAACGCGAACGCCGCGGCGCCGGCCGACTCGGCGACGGCTTCGCTCGCGAGGACCTCGCCGGGATCCGCGACGTCCGCGATACGCGAGGCCAGGTTCACCGTCTGCCCGAAGACGTCGAGGTCCCGCTCGATCATGGGTCCGGTGTGGACCCCCGCGTGCGGCGAGAGCGCACCCTCGCCGCTCATCGTCTCCACGAGGTCGAGCGCGGCATCCACGGCAATCGTCGCATCGGTGAGGCGCAGCATCGCTCCATCACCCAGGAGCTTCACGAGACGCCCGCCGTGGCGGGTCGCGGTGGCATCAGCGTGGCGCTGAAGCGACGTTGCCGCGGCCATCGCGGACTCATCGCCGCGCTCAATCGTGAGGCGCGTGAAGCCTGACAGGTCGACGAATACGATCGCGGGCGGACTCGGCGGTTCCGGGATCGGCGCGAGCCCACGAGAGGCGAGGAACCGCTCGAACCCCTCGACGATCCCGCTCACGCTGCGGTGCTCCAGGTATCGAGCGCTCAGCCACGTGAACATCTCCGGTGCCAGTCGGGTCACCTTCATGAATGCGACGCGCACGTCGTCGGGGAACTCCTCCAACTCGCCGCGGAGCAGTCGCTCGCGCGCTGGCTCGGCGAGTTGCTCGTCTTGGAGGTCCATCCACCCGAGCATCGCCGCCCGGGCTCCCTGCGCCATCAGCCTGGCCGACCGGATCAATGAGTCCCCGTCCGGCGTCATCGCCCACGCATCGAGGAAGCGTTCGAACATCCCCTCCTCGTCGAGGTGGATCGGCGCTAAGGGGTCGGGCTTGGGCAGTCCGAGTACCTCGTAGACCGCCGGGAGAAGCTCGGCCCTTGGCCCCGCGCTTGCCTGGAACTCCGCAAAGGTCCTCGCGGACAGGGACCCTGGCTCGTGGGGCAGGTACTCGTCCGTCCGTTGGAACCGCAGCAGTCCCTCGGTGGCCGCGCGTTCGATCGACTCATCCGGGACACCAGTCTCGAGTAGAGCTGACGTCATCTTGACCGCGAGCACGGCTCCGTACGTGAACCGGCCGTGGTCGTCAGGTGTGATCAGCCCGATCCCCGCCATCCATTGCACGCGTTCCTTCGGGCACGCGGCCTCCACGGCGACCTCCGCGGCGGAGTAGGTCGTAGGCACGAGCTGTATCGTAGCGAGCCTTCACATGCCGATCATCGGGACCTGATCGGAAGGAGCCCAGTGATGAGTTGGCCCGCCCTAGACTCGCTCGCTGTGGCCATGATCCAGCTGAGTCGATCCTCGCCATCGGATGGGCTCGCCCGCCGCCCGTGGCGCGAGGTCGCGGAGGGTGCAGGGCTGTTCCCCCGTTCTATCTCGGCTTGTACGCGGTCGAAAGCGCTCCGCGTTCCGCCGGCCTCCGGGTACGAGGAGGCGCTCGCCCCACCTGGTGCCGGCCCGTTCGTGCTCGCGATCGTGCTCGCCGCCGCCGTAGCGTTCTCCGAAGAGACGATCTTCCGCGGCGAATTGATGCAGAGGCTGTAGCAGGCGACCGGGAGCGCCGGTGCCTCCCCCGTTCCGCTCAGGGAACCAACGTAGGACCGATCTCCGGTATTCGACGTACGTCTCTCAGAACCGACGACGGAGCGTCGGCTCCTCATAGCCGATCACGAACAAGTGGAAGGAGATCGCCGCCGCCCGCGAGTACACACGATCAGCGGCGACGAGAGGAACAGCCAACCGCGGGCCATGCCACCGCGTGCGAACTCTTCCCCCCATCGTGACGGGGGGTTGTCGACCCCTAAGCCCGACCGGATGTGGTGCTCGGCGTGATGCGCGTGCTCCCTCCTTGCCGAGCAAGACCAGACAACCTGGCTTAAGCCTCGCTCGGTGGCGCGGGCATTTCCATCAGGCCGAGCTGCGCCATAGTTCCCATCATGTCGTAGACGCCGTAGTGCTCGGAGTTCTGTCCGGCGTCATTGAACGTGAACACGTCGATCGCGTCCAACCTGAACGGTTTCCCGGTCGGCGACATCCCCGGCATGAACCCCATCGTGTCGGTACCGGTCATCGTGCTGTGGACCGCCACCTTGTTCCCGGAGGCGATGACCTCCTCGACCTCGATGTGCATGTCGGGGGTCTGCGACCGCATCATGTTGAACATCGCGATCGCGCCCGCCTTGTCGGCCGTGCCTCCGGGCATAGGCGAGCGCTCGACGTAGTCCTCCGAGAGGGTTTTCTCGGCGAACCCGATGTCACCTTCGTTCATGACTAGCTGGATCAACTCGCGGACCGTCGCGGTGTTCTCTTCCGGTGTCGTCATGGCTCCCTCCCGTGAGTGTGTGTTTCACGCTACGCCCGAAGGGAAGGTCCTCGCAAGGTGGCGCAGCCGAGAACGACGCTGGGCCTGTCCGAGATCTGGGCATCGATCGCGGTCGTGCGCTGTGGAGGGCTGGTCGACTCGGTGGCTCGGCCCGAGCAGCCCGGACCTTCGAGCCCTATCTCGTTCGAAGCTCAGCCGTCTGAGTGGTGGGCCCCCCGGGACTCGAACCCGGAACCTGCGGATTAAGAGTCCGGTCCGAAGGTGCAGGTCAGAGCGCCCGTTGAGCCGCTGAGCAGCCGGTTTGTGTCTCTGCAGTACCCACCCATCGTTTGCAAATGGCATTAGGTGGCCGATATCAAGCTCTCGTCGCTGATCATCGGCAACGTCGCCCTGAATGCGCCGTCCGGCACGTGGTGGGCGATGTGCCGTACGTCCTCAGGGTCATGGGTGCTAGGCTGTCCACGCCGAAGAATCGGACCTGGCAAGCGGAAGCGTGGTCGACGGAGGCCATGACGGAGAGGACCGACCTTGCCCGCCGCGTCGTCGCAGCAGTTGGCCAAGCTGGCGCTGCCGAACTGCTCGATGTCCTTATCCGGTCCGAGGCTGACTGCGCGGCGCTGATCGGCCGGCTGTCGCAAGGAGCCGACGCCGAGTGGATCGCCGAGATCCTGATCGACCTCCAGGAGGACGAGCCGGCGGCTGCAGTTGGTCGATGGCCTTGCGGACAGCTCGATAAGCTCGCCGCGTGGGGCGGCGCGATCCGCTCCGGCGCGCGACGAGGTGACCTTCGATCTGGCACGTTCGTCGTGGCGAGCTCGGCCAATACGCCAGACGTCTACATCATGTGCCGTGGCGTGGGACGTCAGGCTCGGGTCAGCCTTCACCAGTCGGGTAGCTGGCGGTTCAGCATCGAGCCGATCAGTGCAGAGACTGGCGAGGTCATGCCCCCCATAGGAGGCGAGACGTGGACCCGCCCGCCCCCGTTCGTCGTTGGATTGGCCAAGGTCTTCGGGGTGATCGTGCCTTCTGCAGGCGTGACGAGACCCATCGACGATGATGACAATCGAGTGAGCCTGGTGCAGGTCCCCCGTGAGTGTTGGGGGATTCAGTTCACGCTCATCCTTTCCGATCCGGGGACGCCGGCGCGATCGTGGCCCGGAGCCGATGGAATGGAACGACGCTCATCGGTCGTACCGAGCTCGCCACAGGGGAGACACTCTGGCTGGGTCGTCGCCCACGAGATCGTTACGGCTCCTGCGCTGGACGAGACGCCCAAAACCGGCAGGATCCTTCCGGGTCAGGACCCGGACGCCGCGAAGGAAGCTCTCGAATCCGGGACGCTTCGGGGGCTTGCCTTCGTGGTGACCGATGACGGAATGCGTGCCCTGATGGAGAGCGCCGTCGTCCCACGGGAGCAGATCGACGACCCAGGATGACAGACCCCCGACCTCGTCGCGGATGGAATTGCAGCAGGAGTAGCAACTAACGCAGCCCGTGATCGGGATCGGCTGGTGTCACCGCCTGGCCAGATGGTGGGCCCCCCGGGACTCGAACCCGGAACCTGCGGATTAAGAGTCCGTTGCTCTATCCGATTGAGCTAGAGGCCCCGCGAGCGCGAATATATCAAGCTCATGCGGTTGGATCGTTGGGGTGACCGAGGGGACTCGAACCCCCAACCCCCAGGACCACAACCTGGTGCTCTAACCGATTGAGCTACGGCCACCACGCTCGTGGCCGATTGTATCAACGGCCTTCTCCGCCCTTGACTCGCGGGTATCATGGGGATGACCTTGAACGGCCGTTCAAACAGGTTTTACGGGTTCAGAAAGAGGAGGCTCGGAGCTAGATGTCCGTGAGGGAGACCGTCGAGCTGGACCTCGGGCGGTTGGATCACCTGATCGCCCAGGAGGAGGGAAAGCTCGAGCCCAAGCACCGGGCCTCGATCGCTTACCGAGATGTCGTGGAGCGGACCCTCGCCGGCGGTGTCGCCTCGAGCTGGCAGGACTCGCCTCCCCACGCGATCTACATCGAGCGGGGCCAGGGCTCGCGGATCTGGGATATCGACGGCAACGAGTACATCGACTTCCACCTTGGCTACGGGGCCATGGTCGTCGGCCATGCCCACCCGAGGATCGTCGAGGCGGTCGAGCGGCAGATTCGCCGCGGATCGCACTTCGCCCAACCCACCAAGGACCTCGACGTCGTTGGGGAGAACCTCGTAGACCGGTTCGGCCTTCCCCTGTGGCGGTTCTGCAACTCCGGCACCGAGGCCACCCTTGAGGCCGTCCGACTGATGCGGGCGGTCACCGGCCGGGACCTCCTGATCAAGATCGAAGGGAGCTATCACGGGCACCACGACTCCCTGATGTTCTCCGTGATCCCCGAGCCGGAGCTGATCGGGCCCAGGGAGCATCCCGTGACGCTCCCGCAGGTTCCCGGCATCCCTCAGGCGTTCGCCGAGCTGGTACGGGTGGTTCCGTTCAACGACCTGTCAGAGGTGGAGCGGGCCCTGGCCGAGAACGACGGGAAGGTCGCCGGGATGATCGTGGAGCCGGCCATGATGAACTGCGGAGTCATCCTCCCCGACCCCGGCTACCTGAAGGGCCTGAAGGATCTCCTCCACACGCACGGCGCGTTCCTGGCCTTCGACGAGGTCAAGACCGGTGCCACCATCGCCTACGGTGGAGCCGTCGAGGCCTTCGGGGTCACCCCGGACATCGTCTGCCTGGCCAAGGCCCTCGGCGGGGGGCTGCCTTGCGGGGGGATCGGCGCGACGAGGGAGCTGTTCGAGCCGGCCTTGAGCGGCGAGATGGACATGGCGGGCACATTCAACGGGAACCCGCTGACGCTCGCGGCCTCCAAGGCGGCGCTGACCGAGGTCCTCACCCGAGACGCATACGACCATCTGAACGACCTCCATCGCGCGCTGGCGGAGGGATGCGGCGAAGTCATCGAGAAGTACCGGCTGCCTGCGTACGTCGCGGGCCTCGGAGCCAAGGGTTCGGTGATCTACAGCGCCACGCCGGTCAAGGAGTACCGCGACGCGGTCGGGATCGACGAGCGGATCCCCCACCTCGCCTGGCTATTCCAGCAGAACCGCGGGGTGTTCAAGTCGCCCTGGTCCAAGCAGGAGACCTGGACGACCTCGGTCGTCCACACGGTCGACGACACCGGGCGCTACGTCGAGAACTTCGAGGAGTTCGCCGCCGCCATCACGGCGTAGCTAGACTCGCGGGCCGTGGACGTGGAACGGCTCCGGCTCTCACTCGACGACGGGAGAGCCCTGGACGTCGCCGTGGCGGGCGATACGGAGGCCACGCCCTTCGTGTTCCACCACGGAACGCCGGGGTCGGCGATCGTATTCGAACCCTTCCTCCAGGAGGTGCTGGCACTCGGGCTCCGGTACGTCGCCTGCTCTCGTCCCGGCTACCGCGACTCCACCCGGCGGCCTGGGCGGACGGTGGCCGATTGCGTGGGGGACACGTTGGCCGTGATCGAGCAGTTGGGGCACGACCGCTTCTACACCGCCGGCTGGTCGGGCGGCGCCCCGCACGCCCTCGCCTGCGCGGCGTTGATGCCCGATCGCGTCATCGCCGCCGCCTCGATCGCGGGGCCCGCGCCCGTGAGCGCCGAGGGGCTCGACTGGCTGGACGGCATGGGGGAGGAGAACGTCGAGGAGTTCGGGGCGGCGATGGCCGGCCCGGACGAGCTCCGGTCGTACCTGGAGAAGGTCGGGCCGGAGTTCGGGTCCGTCACCGGTGCCCAGATCGTGTCGGCCCTGGGTGACCTCGTCGGCGAGGTCGACAAGGCCGCGCTGACCGGCGAGCTGGGCGCGTTCCTGGCCGGGAACATCCGCGAGGGCCTTCGGAACGGGATATGGGGCTGGTTCGATGACGACCTCGCGTTCGTCCGGGATTGGGGCTTCGACCTGAACGCGCTGGCGATCCCTGCGACCGTGTGGCAGGGCGCCAAGGATCGAATGGTTCCCTTCTCCCACGGCGAATGGTTGGCGGCTCACGCTCCCGTCCGAGCCCGACTGCTGCCGGAGCACGGGCACCTGTCGCTGGCCGTAGCGTCGTTCCCGACGATCCTCGACGACCTGGTGGCGTCGGGCCCGGCCTGAGTCAGGTTCCCGAGCTGAGGGTCAACCACCGGTGTTCAGGGGGTTCTTGACACGATGGGTTACGATATATCGCGACAGGTTGGCGAGACATCGTTGGCATGAGAGGAGAGGGACATGCACGAGACACGTCGCAGGCACGGGCACCATCACGAGCGCTCGGACATGCCGTTCCGGGGCAGGCACGGCCCGTTCGGGGCGGGATGGTTCGGACCTCCGCCGTGGGCAGGGCGAAGGGCCCGGCGGGGCGACGTCCGGGCCGCGCTGCTCGCGCTGTTGGCAGAGAAGCCCATGCACGGCTACGACGTCATCCAGGAGCTCGAATCCCGGAGTGGCGGGGCCTGGCGCCCCAGCCCGGGCTCGATCTACCCGACCCTTCAGATGCTGGAGGACGGGGGACTGGTGACGAGCGAGGACCGTGACGGCAAGCGGGTCTACTCGCTGACCGAGGTGGGCAAGGCCGAGGTGGAGGAGCGGAAGGAGCGAACCGGCGGCGCGCCGCCATGGGAGTTCGGCTCCGGAGGCGGCGAGGTCCAGATGCAGCTTCGCGATGCCTTCTTCCAGCTCGCCGCGGCGCTGATGCAGGTGGCCCGAACGGGTACGACGCAGCAGATGAAGCAGGCGGGTGAGCTCGTGGCGGAGGCCCGCAAGAAGGTCTACGCCATCCTGGCTCAGGACTAGGGCTCTCGTCGCACGGTGACCTTCGGTCACGGGCCTCGTGCGGCCCGTGACCGAATCGCTGTCTACACTCGCCTGACCGAGCGGATCAACGCGAGAGGGCGGTGCCGACATGCCGAGGGGGATCCTGGAGCGTCTGGTGGAAGGGCCGGTGCTCGGCGACGGCGGGTACCTGTTGGAGCTGGAGAAGCGGGGCTACGTCAGGGCCGGACCGTTCACACCCGAGGTGGCCATCGAGCACCCGGAGGCGCTGGCCGAGCTCCATCGGGAGTTCATGCGCGCTGGCGCGGAGTTCCTGACCACGATGACGTTCTACGCGAGCGACGACAAGCTGGCCACCGTCGGCCTGAAGGACAAGGTCGACGAGATCAACCGCAACGCGGTGCAGGTGGCGAGGAGGGTCGCGGCCGAGGGCGACGCGCTCGTCGCGGGCGACCTCTCCCTCACCTGGGCCTACGATCACCAGGACCCCGCGTCCGCCGACCACGTCCGCGCCCTGTTCGACCGCCAGCTCCAGGACATGCTGGATGCCGGGCCGCCGGACTTCTGGGTGGGCGAGACCTTCAGCCACCTGGGCGAGGCGCTGCTGTTCGTGGAGCGGGCGAAAGCCACCAGTCTCCCGGTGATGGTCACGATGTCCTTCGAGCAGCCGGAACCACGGTCCTACGAGGGCGACACGCCCGGCGACTGCGCTCGCAAGCTGGCCGACGCCGGCGCCGACGTCGTCGGCGTCAACTGCCTGAACGGCCCGGACCAGCAGCTTCCGGTCGCGCTCGAGATGCGCGAGGCCGTCTCCGGTTACGTGGTCAGCCAGCCCGTCGCCTACCGAACCTCGGCCGATCGGCCCGACTTCACCTCGACGCCCGACTTCCCGTACGCGCTCTCCCCGCTCCAGCTCTCCCGGGGCGAGATGTCGTCGTTCGCTCGCAGGGCGAACGACGCCGGCATCAACGTGATCGGGTCGTGCTGCGGCTCGGTCGCAGAGCACGTCCGGGGCATGGCCAGGGCCCTCGGCAAGCTCCCCGAAGACGAGCGGGAGTGGCGGACGGAGAGCGGCAAGGCCATGTCCGCCTACGAGTATTACGGCCACACCGAGACCGAGTCCTGAGAGCGGGACCCGAGGTCCGCCCGCAGGGAGCCGAGGCCTAATGGGGGAGCGCCGCGAGTTCGAGGTCGCGGTCATCGGCCTGGGCGGCATCGGGAGCAGCGCCGTGTATCGGGGGGCGAAGCGGGTTGGCTCGGGCGCCCTCGGCTTGGAGCGGTTCGAGCTGGGGCACGATCGGGGGGCCTCGCACGACCACTCCCGGATCATCCGGCTCTCCTATCACACCCCCGCCTACGTTCGGTTCGCTCAGGACGCGTACCGCGCATGGGCCGAGGTGGAGGAAGCGTCCGGGGAGCGGCTCGTGACCCGGACCGGCGGTCTGGACCTGTACCCCGAGGCCGCGTACGGCTGGGTGGAGGACTACCGGCGGTCCCTCGACGAGGTCGGAGTACCGAACGAGTGGATGGACGCCGGGCAGGCGATGCGGCGGTGGCCGCAGTGGCGCCTCAGTGACAACGTGCGCGTGATGTTCCAAGAGGCGTCGGGATTCGTGGCGGCGGAGCAGGCGAACGCGGCGCATCGCCGCCTGGCCGAGGGGCTGGGGGCCACCCTGCTCGATCAGGCCCGCGTCACCGAGCTCAGGGAGGCCGGGGGACTGTACGAGCTGGAGACCGAACGGGGGACCTTCCGGGCGGAGCGGCTCATCCTCACCACCGACGCGTGGACGAACGAGCTCCTGGCTCAGCTGTGGCGGCCGATCAACCTGGCCGTCACGCAGGAGCAGGTCGCGTACTACCAGCCGACAGACGGGGAAGCGTTCCTGCCGGAACGCTTCCCCGTCTGGATCTGGATGGGGATCCCCTCGTTCTACGGGGTGCCAACCTTCGGGGAGGCCGGGCCCAAGACCGGCATGGATGCCGGTGGCGCCGAGGTGAGCCCAGACACGCGAAGCTTCGAGCCCGACTCCGGGTACAGCGAGCAGCTCGACACGTTCATGCGCGAGCACCTCCCGGGCGGCTTCGGGCCCCACATCGCCGTGCGGACCTGCCTGTACACGATGACCCCGGATCGCGACTTCGTCATCGACCTGATTCCCGGGCACGAGCACGCCGCGGTGGGCCAGGGGGCCGCCCACGCGTTCAAGTTCGCCGCCGTGTTCGGGAAGTCCCTGGTCGAGCTGGTCTTCGACGGCAAGGCCGAGTCCGACGTCTCCGCCTGGCCCCTCGACCGCGAGGTCCTGACGATGCAGGACCCGCCGAGGACGTTCCACCTCTGAACCGCTCGGCCCGAGGGGTCTTGGGGCGCAACGCCCTCGGGCGGCCGGCCCGTCGGCTGGCGACCGGCGCCCGGCTGGACAGGAGGCGGCCCCCAGGCGCAGAATCCCAGCGGTTCGCCGTTTGAGGCTTCGGGGCGAGGGAGCGCTCGTGGTCGGTGCGCCCTCGCCGCCGCCGTCAGAGGGGGTGGATATGGCGACGCAAACCGAGGAGCAGATGCTCTCGGAGAAGATCGCTCCGGTCCTGGTCGCGAGGACGCTCGGCCCGTTCGACCTGGTCGTGATCTTCGTCGCGATCGTGCTGTTCATCATCAACTCCGCCGGCCTGCAGTTCGCCGGTCCGTCGGTGTTCATCATCTGGATCGTCGCCTTCGCGACCTTCCTGATCACCGGCGGGTTCGTCACCGCTCAGCTCGGCAGGATGTTCCCCGAGGAGGGGTCCTTGTACGTGTGGACCCACAAGGTCCTCGGGCCCTTCTGGGGGTTCTTCGCCGGGTTCGTGGCATGGTGGCCGGGCCCGATGGTGATGGTGGCGTCGGGGGTGCTGGTGGCCAACTTCATCCAGCAGATCGGCGCGTTCTTCGACAAGGCGATCCTCACGAAGAACTGGGAGATCGGCATCGTGGTCCTGGCCGTCCTGGCGTTCAGCGCGACGCTGTCGCTCCTGCGGATGCGACTCACGCAGAACTACGTGAACGCCCAGTTCTTCGCCTACGCGGTCGCGATCTTCCTGATCGGCCTGGCCGGGGTGGTGTGGCTCCTGAAGGGGAACCCCTCGGCGACGGACTTCGGATCGGGTTGGAACCCGTTCAAGGGAGACAAGCTCGCGCTGGGCCTTCCCGCGAACCTGACGTTCTTCTCCTTCGCCATCCTCGCGCTCCTCGGCATCGAGACCCCCCTGAACATGGGCGTCGAGGTGCGTGGCGGTGAGAAGGCCATCAGAACCTACCTGCTGTGGGGCTGCGTCATCGTGATGGCCGCGTACCTCTGGACCACCTGGGGCAACATGGTCGCCATCCAGGCCGGAGGGGCGAACGGCGTGACCGGTGGGGCGCAGGCCGTCGAAGTCGCGATGGGCAAGTGGGCCGGGGTCCTGGTCGCGGCGATCCTGGCGTGGGTCTTCCTCACTGCCACCGTCGTCTACAACTACGCGTTCGCCCGGCTGCTCTTCGTGTCCGGCTTGGAGAAGCGCCTGCCTCACCAGTTCGGGAAGGTGAACAGGAATAAGGTCCCGGCGAACGCCGTGATCCTTCAGTCGGTGATCGCGGCGATCATCACGATCCTCGTGTACGTCGTCCTTGGTGCGGGTGAAGGAGACTCGAACAGGTATTTCTTCGCGCTGTACGCCGGCCTCACCATCGTGTGGTGCATCTCCACCGCCCTGCTGTTCCTCGACATCTTCTTCGCCAAGCGAGCCGCGCCCGCCAAGTTCGAGGAGGCGCGACGGATCTCCCTGGGATGGCTGTACGTGTGCGGAGTGGTGGGGACGGTCGTCAATATCCTCGCCGTGTTGTTCATCTTCGTGGGCTCGTGGTACCCGAAGTCCGACTCGAACCCAACCGGGTGGGAGCTTCGCGCTTGGAACTGGTGGATGTTCGGCATCGCCGCGATCTCGGTGATCGCCGGCATCGCGATCTACGCGATCTCTCAGCGGACGAGGCGGGGCAAGACCGACGAGCAATTGCTCACCGAGATGGCGCCGGCCGTCGGCGGAGGGGGAGGGGAGTAGCGCCTGCGGGGTTACGCTAGGCGGATAGCAGCCGCTCGAAGAACGAGCGGTAGCGCTGGAGCGCGATACGCAGATCCTCCGTGGAGACGTCGTCCCCGCGCTCCCACTGGCTGTCCAGCCTGGTCCTCTCCTCGGAGAACATCCGGGCGAGCCGTTCCGTCATCTCGACGACCAGACCGTCGGCCTTCTGCACCGAGCCCCTGGGCTCATCGACGAAACGCACCTGGATCTCGTTCCATCGCGACCTGAACCCCCCGGCGTCCTCCTCCGCTAGGAGCGGCCCGGCGCCTCCCTCGTCGCCACTCGGGGTGGCCTCGGCTTTCGCGACCTCGCCCTCCGACTCGACCTCGGGGCGAACCTCGTCGCCGCTGTCATCGTCCTCGGGAACGCCCTCGTTGTCCTCGGGACCTCGGACCACGTCCTCGCTGGGAACCTCTTCCGGTCGTTCCGTCATCAGCGGGCCTCCAGCCGCTCTGCCTCTGGGGTCTCGCGCTCCAAGAGCTCCTCGAACAGGGATCGGTAGTGGACCATCGCTCGGCGGAGGTCCTCCGTGCCGGCCTTGCCCTGCTCGTTCGACTCCCACACCGCATGGGCGCCGCGGTAGTTGCCGACCACGTTCGGATGATCCACGGAAACGTCTGCGACCCGCTGTTCGAAGTCCTCAGTCGGGTAACCGCGTTCCTGCATCAAACGCGTGACGAGCCGGTCGGCGTCCTTCACGGCCTCGTTGGGTTGGTCGACGAAACGGGCTTGCACGTCCCGCCACTCGAGCGTGTACCGCTCCGCTGTTTCGGGCGATACCGATTGAATCTCCAGCTCCTGGCGATGTTTCATGCGTGCGGTGAGCTCGGACTCGGCCTCCTTGCGAGACTTGGCCTGCTCCATCGTCCGCTCGTATTCGGGGCCGAACCGGTCTTGGAGCCGCTCCGTGCGGCGCTTCGTACCCAGGGTCCATGCCACAAATCCGATTACCGCAATGGCCGCGGCAATGATGACGATCCATACCCAAGCATCCATGGGGCATTCCTCCTCTCGGTATGACTTCTCTTAGGTACCCCAGCCGGATGTGCCGAAACACGGACGCGAGAAATCGCCACCCCTCGCCTCGAGTCGACGCCGAACCGTGAGCAACCCTATGGTGGTGACGGTGCCTACCTGAAGCGGAAGCTCATGCCTTCCGACCTGTCAACCGAGCTCTCACGGGCATGTGCTTGATGCCGTTCACGAAGTTGGAGCGCATCCGTTCCACGGGGCCCGTGAGCTCGATCGAGTCCAGCCTGGGCAGCAGCTCCTCGAACAGGATCCGGGTCTCCAATCGCGCGAGGTGCGCCCCAAGGCAGAAGTGCGGTCCGCCCGGGCCGAATGTGACGTGCTCGTTCGGCCGGCGCGTGATGTCGAACCGCTCGGGGTCGGGGAACGCCTCGCCGTCCCTATTCGCGCTGATGTACCAGGTCACCACCTTGTCGCCCTTCCGGATCTTGACCCCGCGGAGCTCGGTGTCTCGGGTGGCCGTCCGGCGGAAGTGCAGGACCGGCGTGGCCCACCGGAGGATCTCCTCGACTGCGCTGGGCATCAGCGAGGGGTCCTCCTTCAGCAGGCCCAGTTGGTCAGGGTTCTCCATCAGCGCCAGCATCCCGTGGCTGATGGTGTGCCGTGTCGTCTCGTTGCCAGCGATCAGCAGCAGCGCGAAGTAGTTCTGGAATTCGCGCTCTGACAGGATCCCCTCCGACTGCGCCACGGACAAGGCCGTGATGACGTCATCCCGCGGCTCGTCCAGGGACAGCTCACGCTGCTCGGCCGCGTAGTCGAACACCTTCTGCGCGATGGGACTGCGGAACTGGAGGTACTTGAACTCCTCGGTGTCCACCTGGTCCACGACGGCCGCGGAGTATTCGGGATCCTGGTTTCCGATTAGCGCGTCGCCCCACTCGATCAGCTGCGGCGCGTCCTCCTGGGGCACCTCGAAGATCGCGCACAGGAACCGGATGGGGAGCTCGCGAGAGATCTCCGGGACGAAGTCGAACTCCTCCCGCTCCAATGCCCGGTCCAGGACCCGGCGGGCCACGTCCCGGATGAAGTCCTCGTATTTGCCTACGGCCCGGGCCGAGAACCGCTTGTTGCAGATGTTGCGGAGCTCCCGATGCCGCGGTGGGTCCGTCTCGAGCAACGTCTTCCTGATCCGCAGCTGCTCCTCGTCAAGCTCCTCCAGAGCCACCGCGCCGATCTCAGAGGAGTACGTCTCCCAGTCCATGTGCACCGTCACCAGGTCGTCGTATCGGGTGACGGCCCAGAAGCCGTGGTTGGGCGGGGCCTCGTCGTGCCAGGAGACCGGATGCTCGCGCCGCAGGAAGTCGAACCATTCGGACGGCACGCGCTCGACGTAGCTGTCCGGGTCCACCAGGTCGATCTGCTCAAGTGCCACGGCGTCCCCACCCATCAGAAGAACGGCATGTAGTACTGGAGCTCCCAGTCGACCGGCTCGGTCGTCTCGGGGTTCGGCGTGGCCTTGACGTACCGGTCCCACTCTGCCTGCTTCAGCATCGTGAACGCCGTGACGAGCTCCGACCCAAGGGCTTCGCAGAGCTCCTTGTCTGCCTGGAACAGCTCCAGGGCTTTTTCCAGCGTGGGCGGCACTTTGACGTCGGTGTTCACCTCCGCCCCAGGCTGCTGCGGCGCGGGAGGCTCGAGCTCGTTGTCCACCCCCAGCCGTGCGGCGTGCAGGATGGCGGCGGCGGCGAGGTATGGGTT